>Ga0207691_10000225_pt1 | contig 55028 bp, 46 predicted proteins | sample KBSM13metaG_FD_184327 | JGI IMG/M metagenome (GOLD analysis project Ga0207691, IMG submission 184327) | Miscanthus rhizosphere microbial communities from Kellogg Biological Station, Michigan, USA - KBS M1-3 metaG (SPAdes) (version 2) | ecosystem: Host-associated > Plants > Roots > Rhizosphere >...
GCGGCCGGGGGTGTTAGGCGTCTTTGCGGCGGACATTCCAGCCCGGTACCGGCTCCCAAAAGTACTCGTGGTCAGTCAACCCGTCCAGGCGCGGCCGGGCCTGGTTGGCAAAATGCCAGTCCAGTTGGTCCACCAGCTCGTGGTTCCACTTAAGGTCCGGCATGGTGTTCCTCCTTGGCAGCCAGGCTCGCGCGGCGGGGCCCCTACATCAAAGCACTCCGGTCCGGCCGCCCGCCAGAGGGCCAGGCAAGGAGGGGTCAGACGTGAGTTCGGATTGCGGTTCCGGCCGGCTCGGACGAGTGTGCCTTCCCATCCGGGTACTCCCCGTCCGGGTGTTCCCCGACGCGGGCACGGGCGGCGGCGGAGTCCGGGCCGGCCAGATTGGCCAGCAGGTCGCGGATCTCGGCCAGCAGCGCGGTGTCGGCCGGGATGGGTTTCTCCTCGGGCTCGGCTGCCTTGAGCCGGTTCTTGACCATTCGGTTGATCCGGTTCATGGGGGCCACGAAAATGAAGTACACCACCGCGGCGGTGATGAGGAAGGTCAGGAAGGCCGTCACCACGGCGCCGATGTTGATGAAGGTCTTGTCGTTGCCAGGCCAGACGTAGAAGCCCAGGCCGTGGGTCTCGACTCCGCCGGCGGCAGCCAGGATCGGGTTGACGACGTTTGCGGTGAAGGCACTGACCAGGGCCGTGAAGGCGGTGCCGACCACGACGGCAATGGACAGTTCGATCACGTTGCCGCGCAGGATGAAATCCTTGAATCCTTTGAGCATGGGGAACCTCCGGTGTGCGTTGCGGGCTTGATTCAACCGATAGACGCTACCACTTCGCGGTGCAGCCGGCCGATCCCGATCAACGGATTCCGATGCCGCCGCCGCGCCGTTCCGGCGTAAACTCCCCCTTGGATGCCAGCGCCGCCGTCGTAACACTCCGGCTGCAACGAAAGGCATCCCGACCCGTGAGAACCCGCCCATGAAGAGCTTTTTCGCTGTAAGGCCGGCGCTATGAAAGTGTTCGCCGAGATGTTCACCATCGCGCCGGCCAACAAGGACCACCAGGTTGCCCTCCGCTGCGCCGTGGGAGTCTTTGTTCCGCTGATCACGCTGGTGCTGCTGGACCGCCTGGACCTGGCAATCTTCGCTTCCTTCGGCGCCTTCACCGGCATCTACGGCCGCAACGAGCCGCACGCCAGGCGCCTGACCCTGCAGGTCCGGGGCGGCGGGCTGATGCTGCTGGTGATGTTCCTGGCCGCCCTCACCGCGCGGGTGGACGCCCTGGCCGGGCTGTCGGCGGCAGACACCACCTGGGTCCTGGTGGTGGCCACGACCGTGATCGCTTGGGGATGCTCCCTGGTTGTCGCGTGGTGGCGCCTGCGCCCCGCCGGTTCGCTGTTCCACATCTTCGCGTTCGCGGCCATCGCGTCAATCCCCAACCAGCCGCCGCTGTGGCAGGCCATGCTGGTGGCGGTCCTCACGGTGGCTTTCTCCCTGCTGCTCGGCCTGTCCTCGCGGGTGGCCCGGAGCCACCGGACCCCGTGGGTAAATCCGAGACCGGCGGCCCTCACTCCGCGGGAGAAACGCACCGCGTGGCACGAAAGCTGGGGTTACCTCGTGGCGGCAGGCCTGGCGGGAACGCTGGGGACCCTGGCCGGGGAATGGCTGGGCATTGGCCACAACTACTGGGCGATGGTGGCCGCCGTCGTTCCGCTGGTGGGCCACACCACCCGGCACCGCGTCAGCCGCGGCCTGCAGCGAATCGCGGGCACAGCCCTGGGGCTGGTGCTGCTCGCCGGCATCCTGCTCCTGCAGCCGACGCCCTGGCAGACGGTGCTGGTCATTGCCGCGTGCCAGTTCGGCGCCGAGATGTTCATCGCGCGCCAGTACATGCTGGCGCAGGTTTTCGTCACGCCGCTGGCGCTGATCTCCACGCTTCTCGTGGCACCCGTGCCGCCCGGCATCCTGCTCCGCGACAGAATCGTGGAGACCATCATCGGTGCCGCCGTCGGCATCGCCGTCGTGCTGGCGCCCGGCACGTGGCGCAAACTCAGGGTCCGCCGCGAGGCGCGGACCCCGGAGCGCTTCTCCTAGGAGCGCCTGACGGCTACGGGTGCCCGACGCTGGCGCCGGCGCGGGACACTGCCGGGACGGTTTGCGGGACGAAGGCGAGGGCGAGGACCGCCAGGACCGCGGCGGCGGCGAAAACATAGAAGCCCCACGGGTAGGCGATGCCGGCGGCCACCAGCGCGCCGGTGACGGCCGGGCCCATAATTGCCCCCAGCCGGCCCACGCCGGCGGCAAAGCCCAAAGCGGTGCCGCGCAGGCGGACGGGGAAGAGCTGGGTGACCCAGGCGTAGACCAGAACCTGGGAGCTGAAGACGAACACGCCGGTGACGAAGACGGCGGCATAGAGCACCACTTCGTTCTGGATCTGGATGCTGAGCGCGGCCAGGAACACGGCGGAGAGGCCAAACCAGAGCAGGACGATCTTCTTGGTCCCGTGCCGGTCGGCCAGGACCCCGGCGATCAGCAGGCCCACCACGGCGCCCACGTTCAGGACCAGGAGCAAGGCGAGGCCGGCGTTCAGGCTGTAGCCGGCGGAGGCCATGAGCTGCGGCAGCCAGGTGTTCAGGCCGTAGACCAGCAGCAACCCCATGAAGGACGCCACGGCCACACCGGCCGCAATCAGCGGGTAGGGCTTGCGGCCCAGATCCCGGAAGCTGGCGCGTTCTTCCGCGGGCGCGGCCGCGGCCTGCGCGCGGGCCTGGCTGCCGGCCGGGGAGGCGCCGGCCGGGGACTTGGCGGCCGCAGGGATGTGGTGGACCGGCGGGAGGGTCTCCGGAAGCTTGAACCACAGGAAGGGGACCAGGGCGAAGCCGGCCAGGCCGCCGGCCACGAACATGGTCCGCCAGCTTGGAATGACCATGAGGGCCAGGAACGCGGTGGCCACGGCGCCGACGTGGTACCCGGTCATGGTCCGGGTGGTGGACTTTCCGGCCGTTCCGGCGGGTGCGTAGTCGTTCATGTACGCCAGGGCGGCGGGCAGGCAGGCGCCCAGGCCGAGCCCCGCCAGCAGCCGGAACGCGCTGAACCACGCCACGTTGGGTGCGAAGACGACGGCGATCGTAAAGAGGGAGAACCACGCCACGCAGGCCACCAGCAGGTTCCGCCGGCCAAAGCGGTCCGAGAGCGGGGCGATGAAGAGCGCGCCGAGCCCCACACCCACCAGGGAGACGGTTGCCGCGAACGTCGCCCCAACGGCGTCGAAGCCAAGTTCCTGCGACTTGATGAGGGTCGGGATGACCGTGCCGAGCACCACCAGGTCAAAGCCGTCCAGCACCATGGCCAGCCAGCAGAGCCACACGGGCCACCGTGATTTCTCTCCCGATGACGACGACTTGTCCAATGACGACGTTGACATTGTTACCTCAGCGCTAGTGTTTAGGTGATTCCGTGCCCCGGCCGGTGTTCGCGGGGCCTCTTTCCATTGTGAGAGTTGTATCACCGCGCCGTGTTGCATGGGACACTTAAAACCATTCAACGGAAGGGATTTGGTGGCCAATTCGAACTCCGGCGACTCGGTGGTGGACCGGGTCCTGCGGTTGATTGCCGCGTTCCCTGAAGGCGTCACGGCGCTGCCGCTCTCGGAGCTTGCCGCGAGGGCGGAGCTCCCCCTGACCACCGCGCACAGGCTCGTCCGGCAGTTGGCCGGGCACGGCCTGCTCGACGTCGGCCCCGGCGGCTCCGTCAGCCTGGGCCTGCGGCTCTGGGAGCTCGCCAACCGCAATTCCCCCACGCTCGAACTCCGCCAGGCGGCCCTGCCGTTCATGGAGGACATCCAGCAGGTGCTGCATCAAAACGTGAACCTCGCCGTGCTGGACGGGCGGGAAGCGCTCTTTGTGGAGCGGCTGTCCCGCCGCGGCTCCGTCGCCAACCGGGCGCAGGTGGCCGGCCGGATGCCCGTGCACGTGTCCTCCGCCGGGCTGGTGCTCATGGCCAACCAGCCCCGCCCCGTCCAGGCCGAGTACCTCGAGGGATTCAGTGATCCGACCGGCCGGCTGCCCCTGGAGGATCTCCGCGCCCTCCTTGGCGAGGCCGCCCATCGGGGCTATGCCCAGCTGGCCGGCGTCGTGGACCCTGACACGTGGGGGATCGCGGTTCCGGTGCTGGACCGCAGGAAGCACGCCGTGGCGGCCCTCGGCGTCGTTGTTCCCCTTCGCGAGGTGCGCCTGCAGGCGCTTGTTCCCGCCCTCCAGACGGCGGCGCGGGGGATCGGGCGGCGGCTGGGAGAGCCCCGCGAGAATCCCGTATTCCATTCAGCGGAATCCATGTAACGCGCATCACCCCCGGGGGAGCACACTGTTAGCCGGAAGACGAAAACGGCCCCGGCCCCGACCGCCCGGACCCCGCAACGAAGCGAGACGCACATGGCACAGCGAAAAGTCATCACCACCCAGGTAGCCATCATCGGTGCCGGCCCGGCCGGACTCATGCTGTCCCACCTGCTGGCCAAGGCCGGCATCGAATCCACCGTCCTGGAGATCCGCAGCCACCAGGAGATCTCCGAGACGGTCCGTGCCGGCATCCTTGAGCACGGCTCGGTCAACATGCTCGTCGACAGCGGTGTCTCCGACCGCGTGCTGCGTGACGGCGACCGGCATGACGGAATCGAACTGCGGTTCAACGGCGAAAGCCACCGGATCGACTTCCAGGACCTCGTCGGGGAATCGGTGTGGCTGTACCCGCAGACGGACGTGTTCCTGGACCTCGCCGCACGCAGGAAGGCCGACGGCGGCGATGTCCGCTACGGCGTCACGGACACCACCATCCACGACATCGAAGCCAAGCCCAAGGTCTGGTTTACCGATGCGGACGGCGTCGACTACGAGGTCCAGGCCGACTTCATCGCCGGCGCGGACGGCTCGCGCAGCCACTGCCGGTTCCAGATTCCCGAGGCGCACCGCAAATGGTACTTCCACGAGTACCCCTTCGCCTGGTTCGGCATCCTGGCCGAGGCGCCGCGCAGCTCCGACGAGCTGATCTACGCCAACTCGGAGAACGGCTTCGCCCTGATCAGCCAGCGCACGGAGACGGTCCAGCGGATGTACTTCCAGTGCGACCCCAACGAGGACGTCAACAACTGGGATGAGGACCGCATCTGGGACGCCTTCCGCAGCCGCGTCAACGGCAACGGCTTCGAGGTCAAGGAAGGGCCCGTGATCGACAAGACGGTCCTGAAATTCCGCAGCTTCGTCCACGCCCCCATGCGGCACGGCAACCTGTTCCTCGCCGGGGACGCCGCGCACACGGTGCCGCCCACCGGGGCCAAGGGCCTGAACCTGGCGCTGCATGACGTCAAGGTCCTCTTCGAGGGATTCGACAGCTTCTATGCCAGCGGCTCCACCGCGCTCCTGGACGCCTACAGCGACCGCGCCCTGAACAGGGTGTGGAAGGCCCAGCAGTTCTCCTACTGGATGACTTCCATGCTGCACACCCCGGCCGGCGCCGATGATTTCTCCCGCGCCCGCCAGCTTGGCGAGCTCCAGTCCGTGGTGTCCTCCCGCCACGGCAGCGCCTACCTCGCGGAGGCCTACACCGGCTGGCCGGGCGCCCGCTAGAGCACCGGCCGGAATCCCGGCAGGGGGTTGATATTTCCATCGACAGGCCTAGGGGCCAGGACTAGCCTATAACCGTCCCAGCATGACCCGACAAGGACGATGGAGAGGTGTCCGATCATGGGAACCGCAGAGAATGTTGAACTGGTCCGGCGGGGTTACACGGCCTTCAACGCAGGGGATATGGCGACCCTCAGCGACCTGTTCGCGGAGGACGCAGTCTGGCACGTTGCCGGAAGCGGCGTGCTATCCGGAACCAAACAGGGCCGCGACGCGATCCTGGCGTACTTCGGTGAACTGGGAGCGCGCACCCAAGGTCACTTCCAAGCCAACGTCGAGGACATCGTCGGCGGGGAAAACCATACGGTCGCGATCCAGCAAACCCACGGGGAAGCCAACGGCAAAACCCTGGACATGCCGACCGTCATCACGTTCGTGGTCCGCGACGGACAGATCGCGGAAGGACGGGAGTTCTTCGAGGACACGGCCAAGGCAGACGACTTCTGGACCTGACCGAACAACCGCATGATCGGCCCCGCCCGCAGGCTGTTTCCATCATCGGCGGCGGCATCGCCGGGCTGGCTCTTGCGGCCCGGCTCGATCCCGCGCGTTTCGAGGTCACAGTCACCGAACAGCGGTACGGGCTCCCGACCGTGGGGACATCCTTGGCCATGTGGCCCGCGGCCCAGCGCGCCCTGGGCGATTTGGGCATCCTGGACGCCGTCAGGGAGGCCAGTCCGGTGATCGATGGCATGACCGTCAGGGCGGCCTCCGGCAGGGCCTGGACATCAGCGCAGGCGACGGGGCTGATCGGCGTCTCCCGGGTTGATCTCATCCGGCTCCTCGACGGTGCAGTCCCGGGCAGCGTGCGCCGGGTGTCCGGCCGCCTCGACGTCGTCCGGCCTGGTCCTGCCGGCCTCGTGGTGGGCGCCGACGGTGTCCACAGCGCGGTGCGCCGTAGCTGCTGGGGTGCCCGCTCCGGTGCCCGGCCCACCCGCTACCTCGCGGTCCGCGGCGTGGCTCCCGGATCGCTGTGGCGTGGGCACACGGGCGAATACTGGGGCCGCGGGCAGCTCTTCGGGATTGGTCCCGCGGCGGCCGGGACCAACTGGTACGCGGCGTTCCGCACCGGGGCGGGACAGGGAAGCCTCGACGTCGCCGCGGTCCTGGCGGAGACCCGCGCCCGCTACGCAGGCTACGCCCCGGGCATCCGCGACGTCCTGGCCGCTGCGGTACCGGAAACGACCCTGGTGCAGCGGATCTGGACGACGCCGCCGCTTGGTCGCTATGTCCGCTCCCGGGTGGCACTGCTAGGGGATGCCGCCCACGCGATGACACCCAACCTCGGCCGGGGTGCCTGCGAGGCGCTGGTCGACGCCGTGACCCTCGCGGCGCTGCTCAATACCCGGCCCGTGGACGAGGCGCTGAGCGCCTACAACCGGGCGCGCCACCTCCGCACGCAGGCGTTGCGGTGGGCGTCGTCGGCCGTGATGCGGCTGGCCCTGGCGGAGCGGGGCCAGCCTGTGCGGGACGCGCTGCTGGGCCTGGCTAGTCCTGGTCCAGGGTCTCGGTCAGATGGTGCGTCGGAATCCGGTCCCGGTCGTAGGTGATCTCGGTATAGCCGTGCGGCTCCGGCTTCCCGGACGGGCTCAGGTTCACGAAGACGATCTCGTCAATGGTGAGGATGCTGCGGCGCGTGATCATGTTCCGGACTTCTGCCCGCATCGTCAGCGATGTCCGGCCGAAACGGGTCGCGGTCAGACCCATTTCGATCAGGTCGCCCTGGACCGCGGAGCTGACGAAGTTGATTTCGGAGATGTACTTGGTGACGGCCCGGCCGTTGCCCAGCTGCAGGATGGCGTAGATGGCCGCCTCCTCGTCGATCCACTTCAGCAGGCTCCCGCCGAACAGGGTGCCGTTGGCGTTGAGGTCCTCGGGCCGCACCCATTTGCGGGTGCGGAAGGTGATGTCGGCCGATTCCATAGTGCGAGGTTAGCCGACTCCGTGACCGGCGGCGTTGTGTGACGCAGCCGGCCCGGGGCGGCGCGCGGCCTCACGCCATGGCGGTGTGCGCGGCGCTGTGCGAATCGATCGGCTTCGCGTAGCAGTACGAGTGCACCAGGCCGACATAAGGCCCGAAGTTCGGCACGGACACGAAGCCGGAGTTCTCGTAGAACTGCCGGCCGTCGGTCTGCACCGAGCCGGCCTCCGCCGTCAGGGTGGTGATTCCCAGCGCGTGGGCGTGGGCTTCGAGGGCCGCGAGGATGGAGCTCGCCACTCCTGAGCCACGGGTGTAGGGCAGTACGTAGAGGCGTTTGATTTCGGCGGTGGTGGCGTCCAGCATGCGAAGGCCGCCGCAGCCCACCGGCTGGCCCGAGGCCTTGTCGTGCGCCACCAGGAACACCGCCGTGTCAGCTTCCGACGGCGGCGGCCCGGGTTCGTGGTCGGGCCGGCCGAAGCGGGCCTCGAGTTCCGCCTGTTGGGCTGCCCTCAGGTCCGCTCCGACGGGGTTTGCCCAAGTGACCTGACGGATGTTGAGCCGCGGGTTGGTCTGCATCACTGCCTCGATTCGCCGAAGTGTTATGCAGTCCAAGGCTAGGCACCAGCGGTTTCGGCTGTGTTTCCTGCCGGTAAGCGTCGCGAGAACTGTGGATGGATGGCAGTGCAGTTGCGGCTTCCGGCTCGACTTTCCGGGTCGACGTGGCGACGGCCACAGCCTAGCGGCGCACCAGTGTCCGCAGGAGTTTCAGCGCCACGGAGATCGAGGCGATATCCACTTGGCCCGGTTTGGTCACTTCCGCGAAGGTGTCCTTGATCCGTGCCAGCTGCTCCTGGTGCCCGCGTTCCCAGGCCACGATGCGCTCCACGGCATCGGACGTGCCGGCGTCGGTGGCATTCAGGCCCTGGGTTGTCGCCATTACCGAGACGGTCATGTCGGCTACGGCGGAATACACATCGTCGCGCAGGGCTGCCCGCGCGAGAGACTCCCAGCGGCTCTGCCGGGGCAGATCGGTGATGCTGAGCAGCAGGTTCGCGGCGCCGATGCGCTGGAACACCGCGTAGTACAGGTCAGCAATAGTGGGGATGGGTTCGCGCACTTGTTCGGAGATCAGGGAGATGTCCAGCAACCCGAAACTCTCCAACAGGTCCGAGGCGCGCAGGCCCAGCTCCCGGGGCATCCCCACGGCGGCCCAGTGCGCGAGTCTGTCTTCCGCGCGGTCCAGGTCGGAGCCGCGGAGGTAGTCCAGTGTTTGGGTCCGCAGCAGTTCCAGGGTGGGCATGATCCTGTCCAAGGCCGCGGCCACGGGCTGGTCGCGATGATCGTGCGTCACGTACCATCGCGTGGCCCGGTCGAGGATCCGGCGCATGTGCAGCGTCGCCTCGGCGACGTGTTCGGTGGGATATCCGGCGGGGAGTGCGGCCAGCCGGGTGACGATCCACGGCAGGTCGTAGGCCTCGCGCGCCACCACAAAGGCCCTGGCAACAGCGGCGGCGGTGGCAGTGGTTTCCTCGATGGCACGGAAGGCGAAGGTGATTCCGCCGAGATTGATCATGTCGTTGGCCACCACTGTGCACACGATCTGGCGGCGCAGCGGGTGGTCCGCCAGCTCTGCTTCAAAGCGTTCGGACAGCTGGCGTGGAAAATAGCCGCGGAGCACGCGCCGGAACCACGGGTCATCGGCAAGGTCACTGGCGTTGAGCTCCGCTGCCAGTTCGATCTTTGCGTAGGCGGCCAGCACCGACAGTTCCGGCGCGGTCAGCCCCTCACCTGACCGCAGCCGTTCCCTGAGTTGTTCGTTGCTTGGCAGGGCCTCCAGCTTGCGGTCAAGGTCCGTGGCGTTCTCGAGCCAGTCCATGGTCCGTTCGAAGCCCGGGCTCCATTCCCGCACCAGGTGCCGGTCGTTGAAGAGCAGGACATTCTGGTCCGCGTTATTGGCCAGCACAAGGCGGGCCACCTCGTCGGTGAGGGAATGCAGGAAGCCGGCGCGTTCCGGCGACGGCATCTTTCCCGCCGCGATCATCCGGTCCACGAAGATCTTGATGTTTACTTCATGATCCGAGCAGTCCACGCCGGCTGAATTATCGATGGCGTCGGTATTGAGCAGGACGCCGGACAGGGCGGCCTCGATCCGCCCGAGCTGCGTGATTCCGAGGTTCCCGCCTTCGGCGATGATCTTCGCCCGCACTTCATTGCCGTTGACCCTGACGGGGTCGTTCGCCTTGTCGCCAACCCCGGTGTTGGCCTCTGATGAGGCCTTGATGTACGTTCCGATGCCGCCGTTGTACAGCAGGTCCACGGGCGCCCGGAGGATGGCCTGAAGCAGAGCGTGTGGCGGCAGGGACACGGTTCCCGGTTCCAGGCCCAGAGAGCTCCTGACCTGGTCCGTGATGCTGATGGACTTGGCCCGGCGGGAGTGGACACCACCGCCCTCGCTGATCAGTGCTGGATCGTAGTCCGCCCAAGATGAGCGGGGGAGGGCAAAGAGCCGCCGCCGTTCCTCGAACGAGGCCCCCGCATCCGGCGCCGGGTCAAGAAAGATGTGGCGGTGATCGAAAGCCGCCACCAGCCGGATGTGGCGGGAGAGGAGCATTCCGTTCCCAAAGACGTCGCCGCCCATATCGCCGATGCCGGCAACTGTGAAGTCCTCCACCTGGCAGTCCATCCCGAGTTCGCGGAAATGCTGTTTCACCGATTCCCAGGCCCCGCGGGCCGTGATGCCCATCTGCTTATGGTCATAGCCCACGGTCCCGCCGGACGCGAAGGCATCGCCCAGCCAGAAGCCGTACTCCGCGGCCACCGCGTTCGCAGCGTCGGAAAATGACGCTGTTCCCTTGTCCGCCGCCACCACGAGGTAATAGTCGTCGACGTCGTGCCGCACCAGTCGCGCCGGAGGCACCACTGTTTCGCCGTGGGCGGTGGTGACCAGGTTGTCGGTGATGTCCAGCAGCCCGCGGACGAAGGTCCGGTAGCATTCCAGGCCCTCCGTCAGCCAGGCGTCGCGGTCCATGGCCGGGTCCGGCAACTGTTTGGGATAGAAGCCGCCCTTGGCGCCGGTTGGCACTATCACCGAGTTCTTCACGTTCTGCGCCTTGACCAGGCCAAGGACCTCAGTGCGGAAATCCTCGCTCCGGTCGGACCAGCGCAGCCCGCCCCGGGCCAGTGCCCCGAAGCGCAGGTGGACGCCTTCCACGCGGGGCGAGTACACCCAGATTTCGTATTTGGGACGGGGAAGCGGGGCGCCCGCGATCGCGGAAGGGTTCAGTTTGAAGCTCAGGTGGGGCTTCGCCTGGAAGTAGTTAGTGCGGAGCGTGGATTCCACCAGGTTCATGAAGGTGCGCAGCAGCCGGTCGGCGTCGAGGACGGGAATGTCGTCGATCGCGGCCAGCAGATCCCTCCGGGCCGCGTCGGTGTCCCCCAACCGCCGTGCCGCTTCCAGCTCGGGATCGAACTTGGCCCTGAACAGTGCCAGGAGCGCGTGGGTTGCCCGGACATTGACCAGCAGGGTATCGGCCATGAAGCCGTAGGAGGTCGTTGTGCCCAATTGCTGCAGGTACTTGGCATAGCTGCGCAGGATTGCCGCCTGGCGCCACTCGATGCCCTCCCGGAGGACGAGGCCGTCAAAGCGGTCCGATTCCGAGTCCCCGCGCATGGCAGCTCCGAAGGCATCCCCCAGCAGCCCGCTGGTGCGGGACGGATCCACGCCGGCCGGGTAGCGGACGCCAAGGTCATAGAGGAACAAGGCCCGGTCCCTCCCGCGCACCACATCGAATGGCCGTTGGTTCAGCACCTCCAGTCCGAGGTTGTGGAAGAACGGCAGGATCCGCGTCAGGCTGTGGGCGGTGGTCAGGTAAAGCCGGATCCGGGCGTCTTCGGCCAGCGTCGGGGAGGCATCGGTGCGGACATAAACGGCCAGCTGAGGATCGTTCAGCGGCCGCCCGCCCGTGCCGTCGAGATCGAACCGCTCAAACGTAGTGATGTCCTCGACCGCGTCCTCGACCTCGAAATCAGCCCGGTAGCTGGCCGGGAAGGCGGCGGACCACAGCGCCGACAACCGGCTGGCCTCCGCCGACGGCAACCTGTCACGGAGCGCTTCGTCCAGGCCCTGGGCCCACGTCCGCGTTGCGCTGACAACGCTCCGCTCCACTTCAGCGGGATCGACGTCGGGCATCCCGCCGGCGGGCAACAGTATCCGGAAGAACACGCGGGCCATCGGGGATTCACTAAGCCTGACTTCGAACTCGAGCGAGGAGGACCCGAAAGCCTGTTTAAGCTCGTGTTCAATCCGGAGGCGGACGGCCGTGCTGTACCTGGCCCGGGGGAGGAACACCAGCGCGGTCATGAAGCGCCCGTAGCTGTCAGCGCGCAGGAACACCCGTGTCTGGTGGTGGGCCTGCAGGCGCAGGATCTCCCGGGCAAGCCCGGAAAGTTCATCCAGGTCCCGGTGGAACAGCTCGTCCAGGGGGAAGGACTCGAGGACGGTGAGGAGCTGCTTGCCAGGGTGGGAGGCCTCGGTGAAGCCGAAGCGCTCCTGGATGGCGCGTACCTTGTCCCGGATGAGCGGGATGCGCCGCACGGACCGGCCCGTGGCGCCCGGGGCGAAAAGGCCCACAAACCTGACTTCTCCCGTGGCCTTCCCGGCGCTACCGAAGGTCCGGACGAGGATTTCATCCAAGTAAGCCGGACGGGGGACGGATGATCTCAGATCCGAAATGGAGATGGTGAGGACCTGCGAATGGGGCAGCCCCGTAACAGGCTGGCGGGCCTCCGGCCGCCCGTCCCTGAGCAGGCCCAGCCCCGCGCCGGGCAGCAACGACACAACATCCGGGCCCTCCGCCGTCGAGTATTCATATTCGCTGTATCCCAGAAACATGAAGTTGCCGCGGTCCAGCCAGCCCAGGAGCTCACCGAGCTGCTCCGGAGTCGGAACCGTGCCGGCGGGCAGCAGGTCCAGGGAGTTGATGGTGCGGGCGAGACGGGCGTGGATGGCTGGGGTGTCATCAGCGACCAACTGGACGTCCGCCAGGACACGCCGCACGTTGGCGATGAGCTCCGCGATGGCCCGTGACCCCGGCAGGCGGCCTATCTCTGCCGCCACCCACGTTTCGGATCTCCACCCCGGCGGGTCCTGGACCGTGCCGGTCGCCGCGGCGCCCGGGACGCCAGCAATTGGGCCCGTCGGTCCGGACTGCGAGGACCCATGCCGTACCTCCACCAACCGATCAGTCCGCGGATCCCGCCGCACCAGAAAATTGGGATGCACCAGTAACCGGATGGACTCGTTTTGGCGGGCCAGCTCCGCAGTAAGCGAATGGATCAGGTGCGGGATGGCGTCGGCAACCACCAGCAGGACGCTGGCGTCGCTTTCGTTCAGGATGTCGACGGCCGCCGTGCCCGCCGGACGGCCGTCCGCTAGTTCCGCATGGTGCCTGGAGCGCTGCTCCAGGTTTTCGGGACTGTAGCCTTGGAGGTCCTCCGGCGCAGCGTGCTCGTAGTACGCCGCGAGGAACTGTTCATCGAAGCCGGGGAAAACGCGGCCGGGCGCATGCCCCCGGTGTACCGATTTGCGTGACATGCCCCTGCGCCTCCACTGCGCGGGCTCAACCGCATGCCGCGGCCGACCATCCTGTCCCCACGCCTGTTTTCATCATCGCCGCGTTCCCGTGAGGAGTCCAGACCCGGTACGCCCCGCCGGGACGGCCTGTACGCCCGCCGGGGACGGACGGGCCCGCTATGCCGGACGGCCGCCGGGGACGGACGGGCCCGCTACGCCGGACGGCCGGTGGGATCCTCCGCCGTCGGATCCGCCAGTGCCAGTCCGCCCACGGGACTGTCGTCCCAGTGGATGAGTTCCCAGCCGTTGGCGGGATCGCCTTCCAGCGCCACGATTCCGGTGTTGTCCAGCACGTGCCTGATGGCAAAGTCCGGTTCGATGTTGTCCGCCCGCAGGCCGGCCCACACCCGGATGGCTGCGCCGTGGCTGACCACGGCCACGGATCCTGAGCCCCCCGCCCCGTTTGTCCGTGCCGCTATTTTGGCGATCGCGGCGTCGTAGCGCTCAAAGAAGTCCCGGCCGCTGGGACCGGCAGGCATCCGGCGGTCCAGCTCGCCGTCCGCCCACGAAAAAATGGTGCCGATGTACCGCTTGTGCGATTCGTGGTCCGTGCGCTTTTCCAGCGACCCGGCCTCGATCTCGTGAAGGCCCTCCAGCACCTCGGTTTCAAGCCCGTGCACCCGGGCGAGCGGTGCCGCTGTGATCTGCGTCCGAACCAGGGTGGAGGCGTACAGGGCCAGGATCCGCTCGTTCGCCAAGGCGCGGGACAACGTCTCGGCCTGACGCTCGCCGAGTTCGGTCAGCCCGGGCCCCGGGTGCGCCGTGTCCAGCTGGCCCAGCACATTGCCGGGCGTCTGGCCGTGCCGGATGAGCAGAAGCCTCATTTGAGGTGGTCCACCAGCTGGTCCGCGATGCCCGTGTACTTGCCCGGGGTCAGCGCCAGCAGGCGGGCTTCAGCGTCGGCGGACAGGCCGAGGCTCTGGACGAATTCCTGCATCCGGGCGGCATCCACGCGCTGTCCGCGGGTCAGGTCCTTGAGCCGTTCGTACGGGTTTTCCATGCCGTCGACGCCGGCGATGGCCTCGGCGCGCATAACCATCTGGATGGCCTCGCCGAGGACTTCCCAGTTGGTGTCAAGGTCCGCGGCCAGCACGTCCTCGGCAACCTTGAGCCGGTCCAGGCCCTTGGCAACGTTCGAGATGGCGAGCAGCGAGTGGCCGAACGCCACACCGATGTTGCGCTGCGAGGAGGAGTCGGTGAGATCGCGCTGCCAGCGGGAGGTGACCAGGGTGGAGCCGAGGACGTCCAGCAGGCCGGAGGAGATCTCAAGGTTGGCCTCGGCGTTTTCGAAACGGATCGGGTTCACCTTGTGCGGCATGGTTGAGGAGCCCGTGGCGCCTGCCACCGGGATCTGCACGAAGTACCCGATCGAGATGTAGCTCCAGATGTCGGTGCAGACGTTGTGCAGGATGCGGTTGAAACGCGCGACGTCGGCATAGAGTTCGGCCTGCCAGTCGTGGCTTTCGATCTGGGTGGTCAGCGGGTTCCAGGTCAGGCCGAGGCCTTCGACGAAGCCCTTGGCGACCTGCTCCCAGTCGGCGCCCGGGACGGAGGCGACGTGGGCGGCGTAGGTGCCGGTGGCGCCGTTGATCTTGCCGAGGTATTCGGTGCGGGCGATCCGGTCCAGCTGCCGGCCCAGCCGGTGCGCGATGACGGCCAGTTCCTTGCCCAGCGTGGTGGGCGTGGCGGGCTGGCCGTGGGTGCGGGAGAGCATCGGCACGGCGCGGTTGTCCCCGGCCATGGCGCTGATCTGGCCGACGAGGGCGCGGGCCGCAGGCAGCCACACATCCTCCACGGCCCCCTTGATGCCCAGGGCGTAGGAGAGGTTGTTGATGTCTTCCGAGGTGCAGCCGAAGTGCACCATGGCGGTCAGCCGGTCGATTCCGATGCCGGGCAGGCGGCGGCCGATGTAGTACTCCACGGCCTTGACGTCGTGGACCGTAACGGCCTCGATCTCGGCCAGTTCGGTGACGGAGGCGGCGTCGAACTCCGTGACGATCGCACGCAGTTGCTCCTGTTGTTCCGCCGTGAGCGGCCCGGCGCCGGGCAGGACGCTGTTGCCGGTCAGGTGGATCAGCCACTCGACCTCAACAGCCACGCGGTCGCGGTTCAGGGCGGCCTCGGAAAGGTAGTCGACCAGCGGTGCGACGGCGGACTGGTAGCGGCCATCCAGCGGGCCGAGCGCGATCTGGTGGTCGGACGCGGCGAGGGCCAGGCGTCCGGACGGCGTGCGGGTATCAGCTGTGGCGGCAGTTTCAGGCATATGGCGATTCTTTCACGAAGTGCCGTCGGGCCTTAAGCGCCCCCGTCCTTGTGACATTGCCGGATGACATTGCCGGCTTGCAGTGCCTGGCGGTCCGGGACGTTGTCCACATAGCCGGGCGGCTCTCTTCAGCGGGCACGGGCCAGCCCGCTAGCGTCGGTTCATGGACAGCTGGATGAGGCAGGTCACTGGGATGAGGCCGGGGTGAGGCCGGGATGAGGCCGGTCAGCAGCGGCATGCCACCGGGACCCGGGGGCAGTGTGGCGGTGCAGGACATGGCGGTGCAGGACATGGCGGTTCTTGGCGTGGCGGCCGCCGACGCCCTCGAGTGCGCTTCGCGCAGTTATGAAGTCCAGCAGTTCGCTGCGCGCGTTGCGCGGTGCGCCGATGAGGCTGATGCGGTGCTCGCCGCCCTCGCCCGCCTTGAGCTGCAGTCGTGGCAGTCACCGGCCGGCCGCGCCTACCGTGTGGCCTTGTCCCTGCACGCGGCCGCGCTGCACCGGAGCCGGGACGCGCTGCTCGATGCTGTTGCCGTGGTGCTCCGGCACGCCCGGAACGTGGCGCAGCCCGCGGACCGGATGGGACCCTGATGGCCGAGTCGAGTCCGGCGGGCTCCGGCGGCAGCCCCGGGGTTTCCGCGCCGCCGCGCGACGGCAGCCTGCTCATCCGGGGCGGAATCGGCGGGGTGAGCTTCCAGTTCGAGGAGCTGCTGGCGGGTGCCGCGGCACTGGACGGGCTGGTCCGGCAGCTGCAAATGGTTGAGGTGGAGGCCGACACCGTCCGGCGCGCACTCTTTCCCTATCAGTCCGACTCCTACACCAGCGGCAGCAACGCCATCATTGCTGTGGGGGAGGCCGGCCGGGACGTCGGACGCGTCCGGTCCCAGCTTCAGCGGATCGGCGACGACGTCCGCGCCAGTCACCGCGAATACGAATATGCCGAAGCCCGGAATGCCCTGCTGCTGCGGATGGGACTGCACGGCTCCGAGTACGGCGCAGCACCGGAGCCCTTCGCCCTGCCCGGGGTGCGCGGCACTGTTGAAGGCTGGGTCGCCATGGCGCCCCGGAATCTCGCCGTGCTGCTTGGCCTGCCCTGGCCCCTGGCCGCCGTAGCCAGCGCCCTGGCCGGGCCCGCTGACATCCGCCGCCTGGTGCGGGACGCCTCGGAAGCGCCGGGGCTCGTGTTCCTCAAGCCCCGCCCCGTCAGCATCGTGGGCCGGGAGACGTTTACGGCCGACGTCGACCTCTCACCGGCCGGGCTGCTGCGGCGGGCCGGGGCAGTGGGAGAGCAGGGCGGCCGGATCGAGGTTATCGAGGTCGACGGCGGATCCCGGCCCGCGTGGGTGGTGATCATCCCCGGAACCCAGCAGGGCGCCCTGCCGGAAGGCACCAACCCCTTCGACCCTGCCGGAATCGCCGAGGCCCTGGGCTATGACTCGGCGTCGACGGCGCAGGCCATCAGGGAGGCGCTGCGGCAGGCCGGGGCCGAGGCCGGCGATCAGCTCGTGGCCGTCGGCTACAGCCAGGGCGGGATCCACGCGATGAATCTCAGCAAGGACCGCGCTGTCCTGGCCGAGTATGACCTCAAGTTCGTGCTGACCGCGGGCTCCCCGGTGGGCGGGATCAGCCCCGCGCCGGGGATCCGCAGCCTGCACCTGGAACATGAGCAGGACTGGGTGCCGGGGGCGGACGGACTGGCGAACCCGGACACCAGGGACCGGGTGACCGTGACCCTCACCAACCCGCTGGCGGTGCCGCCACCACAGGACTTCGGCCTGGGTCCCGGGCACCGGCTGGAGAATTACGCCGACGGGGCCGCGCTCGTCTCCGCGAGCCGGGACAACACCCTGCAGGACTCCACGGCCGCCCTGGCCGCAGTGGTGGGGACTGGCGGGGCGGCGACGGTGACCCGGTTCTCGCTCCGGCGCGAGGCCCGGCCGGCACCGCGGGCAACCCCCGCAACCCCTCCGGGACCGCAGCGCAGCCCGGGCGCCCCTAGCGATCGAGGGCGGGAAGGAAGCTCGCCACGAGGGACACCAGGCTGATGATGATGGCGGCAAACACGGCGGTCCAGAAGAACGAGTCGATGGTGAAGTGCACAGTGGTGTAGCTGCTGATCCAGGACGTCAGGTAGAGCATCGCCGCGTTGATGACCACGGTGAACAGGCCCAGGGTGAGGATAGTGATCGGCAGCGACAGGAGGCTGACAATAGGCTTGACGAAGGCATTCACCAGACCGAAGATCAGGCCGATGAACAGGTACCCCAAGATGATGCTGATGGTGCCGTCACTCTGGGTGGAAATATCCAGCCCGGTGAGGATCCAGCAGGCGATTGCAAGGGCCAGCCCGTTGATGATGACTCGTACGATGATTGAGCGCATGGCCCCATGCTGTCATACGCCCGGCGGCGACGGCAGGGACCATATTCCCCATGTCAGCAACGGCTATCCCCTACGGACAGCAATCAGCTCCCGCAACTGCGGCAGCGACCCGAAGTAGGCTAGTTGGCATGACTTCATCAGAGAATCCGGCCGGGGGCATCAGGCCCCGTCCGGTGGTAGACCTCCTCCCCCGCTACGCGGCCGGAAAACCCCCCGTCCCCGTGGAAGGCCTGACCAGCTACAAGCTGTCCTCCAACGAGAACCCGTTGCCCCCGATCCCTGCAGTGCAGCAGGCCATCGCGGCGCAGACCGATTTCAACCGCTACCCCGATCCGCTCAGCAGCAGGCTGCGTGAAGCGCTCGCCCGCTTCCTGGATGTGCCCGCCGAGGACATCGTCACGGGCGCCGGCAGCCTGGGCGCCCTGAACCAGCTGCTGACCACCTTCGCCGGCCAGAACGACGACGGCAAGGCCGACGAGGTCATCTACGCCTGGCGCTCGTTCGAGGCCTACCCAATCTGCGTCGGACTGGCCGGCGCCGAGAGCGTCCGGATCCCGCTGACATCCGACGGGCGGCATGACCTGGACGCCATGGCCGCCGCGGTGACTGCGCGGACCCGGATGATCCTGCTGTGCACGCCCAACAACCCCACCGGACCCATCCTGACGGCCGAGGAAACGGAGCGCTTCATCCACGCCGTTCCGGCCGACGTCGTGGTGGTCATTGACGAGGCCTACCAGGAATTCGTGCGCGCCGGCGACGCCGTGGACGGCATCGCCATGTACCGCAAGTACCCCAACGTCGTCGTCCTGCGGACCTTCTCAAAAGCGCACGGCCTCGCCGGACTCCGCGTGGGCTACAGCGTCTCCCGGCCCGAACTGACGCAGCACCTGCGCGTCAGTGCTACCCCCTTCGCCGTGTCCCAGATCGCGGAAACGGCGGCCGTCACGTCGCTCGAGCACTTCGCCGATGTTGTAGAAAGGGTACAAAGCCTGGTGGACGAACGGGACCGGGTCGCGGCGGGACTGCGTGAGCTCGGGTGGTTCGTCCCGGAGGCCCAGGGCAACTTTGTTTGGCTCAATCTGGGCGAAAACAGCGCGGAATTTGCCGCCCTGGCGGCGGAACGGGCGCTGTCCGTACGGGCCTTCGGCAACGAGGGCGTCCGCGTCAGCATCGGCGAAACGGAAGCCAACACCCGTTTCCTGGAGCTCTGTGCGATCTATACAAAACCGCCGCGGCGTTCCTAGCGCTTAACACTGCGCGCTCAGGCCGCCCCGTGCGGATAAAGTAAGGACCAGTAAGCCAAAATATATGCCGGGCCTGGAATGTATTCCCGGCCCGGCATATATCCCAGCGATTGCGGCGCATTCGGATGCGGCAAGCAAGGAGACGGTATGGGCGCCACACATCTGCCCTCTACCGAGTTCGACGGAACCGGGATGGATGACCAGCTCGAAGCGGAGGCCGAGGCCCAACTGGGTGCCCCGGCCGAGCCGATGGTGCAGTTGCTGGACCCGGACGGCACCCTGGGCTCGGACCCGGTTTTCTCAAAATACGCCGAGAAGCTGGACCCGGACACCCTGCGCGGCTTCTACGCGGATATGGCCAAGATCCGCCGCTTCGACGTGGAAGCCACCGCCCTGCAGCGGCAGGGCCAGCTGGCCCTGTGGGTCCCGCTCACCGGGCAGGAAGCTGCCCAGATCGGCTCCGGACGGGCCAGCCAGCCGCAGGACTACATCTTCCCCACCTACCGCGAGCACGGCGTGGCCCTGACGCGGAACGTGGACCTGGCCGAGCTGCTGCGCCAGTTCCGGGGCGTCTCCAACGGCGGCTGGAACCCGAAGGACACGAACTTCCACCTCTACACGCTGGTCCTGGCCGCCCAGACCCCGCACGCCGTCGGGTACGCCATGGGCATCCAGCGGGACCAGAAACTGGCGGCCGCCAACGCCGTCGCCAGCGTGGAAGCGGGACAGGCCGTGGAGCCGAACGCCGCCGTCATGGTGTACTTCGGCGACGGCGCCAGCTCCGAAGGGGACGTCCATGAATCCATGGTGTTCGCCGCTTCCTACCAGGCGCCCGTGGTCTTCTTCTGCCAGAACAACCACTGGGCCATCTCCGTGCCAAGCTCCGTGCAGACCCGCATCCCGCTCGCCAACCGCGCCAAAGGCTACGGCTTCCCCGGCATCAGGGTGGACGGCAATGACGTGATCGCCGTCCACGCCGTCACGGAATGGGCGCTGGAGCGGGCCCGCGAGGGCCATGGTCCTGTACTCATCGAGGCGTTCACCTACCGGGTCGGGGCGCACACCACGGCCGATGACCCCACCAAATACCGCGAATCCGCCGAAGAAAGCCTGTGGCGTGCCAAGGACCCGCTGGCGCGGCTGGAGAAGTATCTCCGGGCCCAGGGCCTCGCGGATGACAGCTTCTTCGAGCAGGTCAAGGCCGACGGCGACGAGCTCGCCGCCTATGTCCGCAAGACCACGCACGACCTCGAAACCCCGGACATCCGGACCGCCTTCGCCAACACCTATGTGGAGGCCCACCCGCTGGTGGCTGAGGAACTGGCTTGGTTCGAGGAATACAGCGCGGGGTTCGCCGATGAGGCGTCCGCCGATGAGGCATCCGCCGGTGAGGCACATAGAGTCCAGACAGACAGGGCGGCCCGCTGATGACCACCATGACCATTGCGAAAGCCATCAATGAGGGCCTGCGGGCCACGTTGAACAACAACCCCCGCTCGCTGCTGATGGGCGAGGACATCGGGGCCCTTGGCGGCGTCTACCGGGTCACCGACGGGCTGATCGCCGAATTCGGCGCCGACCGCGTGGTGGATACCCCGCTGGCCGAATCCGGCATTATCGGCACCGCGATCGGCCTCTCCCTGCGCGGCTACCAGCCGGTCTGCGAGATCCAGTTCGACGGTTTCGTGTTCCCGGGGTTCAACCAGATCACCACCCAGCTGGCCAAGATGCACTCGCGCAGCAACGGCAACCTGACCGTTCCCGTTGTCATCCGGATCCCGTACGGCGGCGGCATCGGCTCCATTGAACACCACTCCGAATCGCCGGAGGCACTGTTCGCCCACACCGCCGGGCTGCGCATCATCACCCCCTCCAATCCGCACGATGCCTACTGGATGATCCAGCAGGCCGTCGACTGCCAGGATCCCGTCATCGTCTTCGAGCCCAAGCGCCGCTACTGGCTCAAGGGTGAGGTCGACACCGAGACCCCGGGCGCGTCCGCTGACCCCTTCAAGGCGCATGTGCTCCGCGAGGGCACCGACGCGACCGTCGTCGTCTACGGCCCGCTGGTGCCCGTGGCCCTCGCCGCCGCCGAGGCCGCCGCCGAGGACGGCCACAGCGTCGAGGTGATCGATCTCCGTTCGATCTCGCCGATCGACTTCGACACCGTCACGGCCTCGGTCCGGAAAACCGGCCGGCTGGTCGTGGCCCATGAGGCCCCGACGTTCGGCGGCATCGGCGGCGAAATCGCCGCGCGGATCAGCGAGCGGGCGTTCCATTCACTGGAGGCCCCCGTCATCCGCGTCGGGGGATTCCATATGCCGTATCCCGTGGCCAAGGTCGAAGAAGACTACCTGCCGGACATCGACCGCATCCTTGAGGCGCTGGACCGCGCCCTGGCGTACTGACGAGGACCCATGACGCTCAACAAGTTCAACCTTCCCGACGTCGGCGAAGGGCTGACGGAGGCCGAAATCGTCGCCTGGAAGGTCAAGGCCGGCGATACCGTGGCCGTCAACGACGTCCTGTGCGAGATCGAGACGGCCAAATCCCTGGTGGAACTGCCCTCACCGTTCGCCGGAACCGTCACGGAACTGCTGGTGCCCGAGGGAGTCACGGTGGATGTCGGCACGCCGATCATCAGCGTGAGCGACGCTGTCGACGCCCCGGCGCCTGCCGCCGCGGCACCCGCCCCGGCGCCTGTGGCACAGGAGCAGGCTGCCGGCCAGGAACAGGCTTCCGCCGCGCCCATGTACGGCACGCTTCCGGCTGATGACTCCGACGCCGGCGAACCAGCCGGGCGTCCGGCCGGCGGTCCGCTGGTGGGCTCCGGTCCCAAGGCAGACGCCGTCAAGCGCCGGCGGCGGATTTCCGCCCCTGCGGCCGCCGGCCACGAAGCCCCGTCCGCGGCGACAGCCACCGGCGCTGCCGCCCCGGTGGTGGAGCGGGCGGGGGTGGAGGCCCACGACATATGGATCAACCCGGACGCGGCCAGCAGTCCTGCCGACGCGGCCACAGGCCCCGCCGGCTCCGTTGAGGCGCGCCCCACCTTCGGCGGTGCCATCAGCGGCCTGGTCGGCAAGGTGCTGGCCAAGCCGCCGGTCCGCAAGATCGCCCGGGACCTCGGGATCAACCTGGCCGACGTCGTGCCTACCGGCGCCCGCGGTGAAGTGACCCGCGAGGACCTCGTGAGCTACCAGGCCCAGCGGGACGCCGAGGTGGACAAGGCGGACTCGTTCTGGGGCAAGTCCGGCCGCCCGCAGGAGCAGCGGATCGAGCGGATCCCGGTCAAGGGAGTCCGCAAAGCCACCGCGAAGGCCATGGTCGAATCCGCGTTTGCCGCGCCGCACGTCAGCATCTTTGTCGACGTCGATGCCAGCCGCACCATGGAATTCGTCAAGCGCCTCAAGGCCTCCCGCGACTTCGAAGGCATCAAGGTCTCCCCGCTGCTGATCCTGGCCAAGGCGGTCATTTGGGCCGCGGCGCGAAACCCGAGTGTCAACGCGACGTGGGTGGACAACCCGGACGGCAGCGATTCCGCGGAGATCCACGTCAAGCACTTCATGAACCTGGGCATCGCGGCCGCCACGCCCCGCGGGCTGATGGTGCCGAACATCAAGAACGCCCAGGACCTCTCGCTCAAGCAGCTGGCCCTTGCCCTGAACGAGCTCGCCACGACGGCGCGGGCCGGCAAGACCCAGCCTGCCCAGATGCGCGGCGGCACGCTCACCGTGACCAACATCGGCGCCCTCGGGATCGACACCGGAACGCCGATCATCAACCCGGGCGAGGTCGCGATCGTGGCGTTCGGCACCATCAAGCAAAAGCCCTGGGTCCTGGACGGCGAAGTCATTCCGCGCTGGATCACCACCCTCGGCGGCTCCTTCGACCACCGCGTGGTGGACGGCGACCTTTCGGCCCGCTTCATGGCCGATGTCGCCGCCATCCTGGAAGAGCCGGCCCTGCTGCTGGACTAGCCGGCGAAACCGGCCATGAAACCGCAGAACCCCGCCGCTGAACCTTTTCAGCGGCGGGGTTTGTCAGTGTTGGGGCTTCTCAGTGGCGGGCAGCCTGGCCCGGGCCGCTCAGTTTCCCGAGTATGCGGTCAGGATCTGGACCAGCGCGGGATCGCCGCTCATGCCGGCGAGGGCGACCGAGGCGGCAAACATCAGACCCGCGAGCCCCGCGCAGCACGCGCTGATTCCCGTCAGGAACTTCCAGTCCTCCCGCAACACGCTGCGCACGGTGTCGGGCATGCGCAGGCCCGGGGCAATCAGGTTGGGCGCGCTGTCCGTCGATCCGTCGTCCAGGAATGCGACAACGCGTCCGGCGCCGCGGTCCACGCGCATGGCGCTGATGTGGTTGCCGTGCCGGGCCAGAAGGATGTCGTGGCCAACCAGCTGGCGGCGCTGAAGAGTGATCATGGGGCTCCCTTGGTAGGTGGGTTCTCGGACGTCCGCACCATCGCAGGGCACCTCCCATTTTACTGAGCCGGTCCGCGCCGGGCGGCCCGCTGGGCGGTGAGGCTGCCCACGACAGAGGGTGATCCTCATCAAGTCCGGACACAGCCGCGACCTGACACAGCCAAGTCCGCGCCCTCCTGTCCCGCGGCTACGCCCGGCACTAGAGTGGCACCAGCCGCCGACAGCCCGGGCGGAAGCGGATCAAAGGAGATGTTGCGTGTTTTCAAGCCCGTACCCCGACGTCGATGTTCCCAACCTCGGCATTTACGACTACCTCTTCGGCGCTCTGGCAGAGGAGGACCTGGACCGGGTCGCCGTCGTCGATGGCGCCAGCGGTGCGGAGACCACCTACCGGGCGCTGCGCGGGCAGATCGACGCCCTCGCCGGTGCCGTCGCCGCCCAGGGCCTGGGTGTGCACGGCGTGGCCGCCATCCTGTGTCCCAACGTCCCCGCCTTTGCCACCGTCTTCCACGGCCTGCTCCGGGCAGGCGCAACGGTCACCACCATCAACGCCCAGTACACGGCGGACGAGATCGCCACCCAGCTCACCGACGCCGGCGCGGACTGGCTCTTCACCGTATCGGCGCTGCTTCCGGCCGCCCGTGAGGCCGCCGAAAGGACCGGGATCCCTGCCTCACGGCTCGTGGTGCTCGACGGCGCCGACGGCCACCCCTCGCTGGCCGACTTGCTCGCAATGGGCGCACCGGCACCTCGCGTCTCGTTCGATCCCGCCACGCATGTGGCCGTGCTGCCCTACTCTTCCGGCACCACCGGCCGGCCGAAGGGGGTCATGCTCAGCCACCGAAACCTCGTCGCCAACGTGGAACAGGCCAGGGGTCTGCTCGACGTCGGCCCCGAAGACCGGGTCCTGGCGCTGCTCCCGTTTTTTCACATCTATGGGCTGACCGTGCTGCTGAACCTCGCGCTGCGCCAGCGGGCCAGGCTTGTGACCATGCCCCGGTTCGACCTGCCCGAGTTCCTGCGGATCATCCAGGACCACCGGTGCAGCTACCTGTTCATCGCGCCCCCCGTGGCCGTGGCGCTGTCCAAGCACCCGCTCGTTGCCGAGTACGACCTCGGCTCGGTGCACACCACCCTTTCCGGCGCGGCGCCGCTGGACGGCGAACTTGGCAAGCGCCTGGCCGAACGCCTCGGCTGCCAGGTCCTGCAGGGCTACGGCATGACCGAGATGAGCCCGGTATCGCACCTCATTCCGCGCCAAAGTCGCGATGGGCTCAGGGTCCCCGTCAGTTCCGTGGGGTACACGGTGCCGAACATGCAGTGCCGCCTCGTGGACCCGGCCACGGGGGAGGAGATCCCGGTTCCCGCGGAAGGGACCAGCGCGCCGGGGCACCTGTTGTGCCGCGGGCCGAACGTGATGCTCGGCTACCTCAACCGGCCCCAGGAAACCGCGGACACCCTGGACGAGGACGGCTTCCTGCGCACGGGGGACATCGCCACGGTGCGGGCGGACGGAGTGGTGACGGTCGTGGACCGGCTCAAGGAACTGATCAAGTACAACGGCTACCAGATCGCCCCGGCGGAACTGGAGGCGCTGCTCCTCACCCACCCCGGCATCGCCGACTCCGCGGTGGTCGGCTCCCTCGACGCCGACGGCCAGGAGGTGCCCAAGGCGTTCGTGGTCCGCCAGCCGGGCGCGGACGGCGATGCCTTGGACGTGGCGGGCGTCATGGACTTCGTGGCGGGCCGGGTGGCGCCGTTCAAGAAAGTCCGACAGGTCGAGTTCATCGAGGCCGTGCCGAAATCCGCCTCAGGAAAAATCCTGCGGCGGATGCTTGGGTCTGCAGGTTCAGACAACGGCCAAGCCGCCGTGCCGGCAGCGGCACCGAAGAAGCAGTAGCGCCTCAGTCGGCGTCGGTTTTGGCGATGTAGACGTCACAGGGGGCGTTGTGGGCCACGCTGTTCGCAACGCTCCCCAAGACCCGGCCGATTCCGCTCATGCGCCGGTTGCCGACCACGATCATCAAGGCATGGGTCCGTTCGGCTTCCCGGATCAGGGCCTCGGCCGGCTTGCCCCGCGCGGCGGCGTACGTGACGGTGATGTCCGGGCGGCGAAGGCCTTCCGCGACCGAGCGCGCAACCGTTTCCGCATTGCCGGCGTCGGAAACGATCCACTGGTCACTGCCGCTGCCGAAGACCTGTGTCTTGTCGCTGTCAAAGGCGCTGACCACATGAAGTGTCGCCCCCACGGAAACTGCGAGGTCGCGCGCGGTGTGCGCCGCCCGCAGTGCAGTTTCACTGCCGTCGACGCCGACAACGATTATTCCGGTCATGGACCGCTCCTCTTTCAACGAGTAATACTGTTTAGTGTGCCTGGCCGATCAACTGGCCCCAGCGCGCCCCAGTCGAGGCCCCGCGTGGATCCTGCCGGTGTTCACGCTACAGGGCGGCCAGGGCTTCCCGCAGGACCGGCGCGAGCCGCCGCACACCCTCGCGGATCGATTCGGGCGGCACCGCGCTGAACGCCAGCCGGATCTTGTTCGACGGGTCGTCCGAGTTTGTAAAGGCCGCTCCCGGAATGAAGACGACGCCGGCGTCGATGGCCTTCCTTAGCAGCGGGTAAGTATCCACGCCGTCGGGCAGCGTAACCCACACGAAGAAGCCGCCTTCAGGGCGCGTCCAGGTCAGTCCCTCCGGCATGTATTCGGCCAAGGCGGCCAGCATTGCCTCGCAACGTTCCTGGTACAGCCCCCGATACGTCTCGATCTGGCCGCGCCAGTCGTAGTCGCGCAGATAGGCCGACACCAGCATCTGGTTCAGCGTCGGCGGGCACAGGGTGACGGCCTCCGACGCCAGGTAATACCTGCGCTGCAGGTGCGCCGGGACCAGGGCCCAGCCGATCCGCAGGCCCGGGGCGAAGATCTTGGAAAAGGACCCCATGTAGATGACGTCATCCGGGTTGGCCGCCCGGAGGGGGATGAGCGGCTTGCCGTCGAAGCGGAGCAGGCCGTAAGGGTTGTCCTCCAGCACCAGAATATTCGCGCGACGGCATATATCCACCACGGATTGCCGGCGTTCCGCGGACAGGGTAATGCCGGACGGGTTGTTGAAGCTGGGAATGGTGTACAGGAACTTGACGTTCTTGCCCGCGGTCTGGAGGGCGGCGATCTTTGCCTCCAGCAGATCAGGGATGATGCCGTCACCGTCCATCGGCACCGTTTCGACCTCCACCTGGTAGGCCTCGAAGGTGTTGAGGGCCCCGACATAGGTGGGGTCCTCCACGAGGACCACGTCGCCCGGATTGCAGAAAACCTTGGTGGCCACATCCTGCGCGGACTGCGAGCCGGCCGTGATGACAATGTTCGCGGGGTCGGCGTCCAGGATCCCCTCGGCCGCCATGACCTCGCAGATCTGGATGCGGAGCTCTTCAGTGCCTTGGCCGCCGCCGTACTGCAGGGCGGTCATCCCCTGCTCGGCGATGATCTTAGCAGCGGTCTGGCCCAGGCGTTCCAGCGGCAGGGACTGCAGGTAGGGGCTGCCCCCGGCGAGGGAAACGAGCCCAGGGCGCATCGAGATGTCGAAGACATCCCGGACCGCCGACTGCTTGATATTTGCTGCGCGCTCCGAGAACAGGATCTCGTGGCGGTGGGCGGACGTAGCCGCACGTTCGATTGCGTCAATGGCCTCGGCCGGAAGTACTGCTGCGGCGGCATCAAGTGTTTCGTGGGTCACAAACCCAAGGATACTACCCGTGTTGTCTTGGGGGAAACGATTGTTTCCAGAGAATGCCAGGGCTGAAACAGGCGGGGATGCTCCGGGCGGCCCGGGGCCCCCGGCAGCACACGGCTGCCGGGGGCCCGGGAGATATCTGGCGCGGAGTGCGGGGTGCGGTAGCTTACGCCGCTTCCGCAGCGGGAGCCTCGGCCAGTGCGTCGAACACGCCCTTGATCTGCTCGACAACTTCGGCGTCGTCCTTGGGGTGGACCTCGGCGAAGCGGACCATCGAGCCCGGGACTGCCAGCTTGACGTTTTCGAGGACCTGGGCGCCGGCGATGCCGACGGCCTTGCGGGCCTCGTCCTGGGCCCATACGCCGCCGAACTGGCCAAAGGCGGTTCCGACAACCGCGGTGGGCTTGCCGGACAGGGCGCCTGCGCCGAAGGGGCGGGACAGCCAGTCGATGGCGTTCTTCAGCGATGCCGGGACGGTGCCGTTATGCTCCGGCGTCACCAGCAGGATGGTGTCGGCCTCGTTGGCGGCGGCCCGCAGGGCGGCGGCGGCCGCGGGCACCTGGCCTTCGACGTCGATGTCCTCGTTGTAGAAGGGGATGTTGCCCAGGCTCTCGTGAATGACCACGTCCACCTGTTCCGGGGCGTTGAGCGCGATGGCCTCGGCCAGCTGCAGGTTAGTGGAGCCGGCGCGAAGGCTGCCGACGAGAGTGAGGATGGTCTTCTTGGACATGTGTACTCCTGTGCATCACGCCGCGGGGTGATTCCGGCGGCTGGTGGATCGTGAGGCTTTGGGGGCCTTCACCCATGCTAAACGGACTGCGGTCCGGTTATATTCCAGAGCCACTTTCCAGGGCGCTAGAATCAGCGGTGTGAGCCTCATCCCGATCCGTCCCGGCGCCCAGTCCGGGGCGGGGCGCCCCGCCGCCCCCGCCGCAGAATCAGCGCGCAGCGACGCGATGCGCAACAGGGAGCTCCTGCTCTGCGCCGCCCGGGAAATCGTTGACGAATCCAGCGTCGACGCCCTCACCATGGACCGGCTGGCGCAGCGCGCCGGAGTTGGAAAAGGGACGGTCTTCCGGCGGTTCGGCAGCCGTGCCGGGCTGATGATGGCGCTCCTTAGCGACGCCGAGGCCGAATTCCAGGGCCGGTTCATGTTTGGTCCGCCCCCGGTAGGTCCCGGCGCGCCGCCCCTGGAGCGGCTGATCGCCGTGGGCGCCGCCCGCATTGACTGGATCCTGGAATTCGGGGAGCTCGCGCGGGCCGCCGACGCCTCGGTCTACAACAGGTTCGATGTCCCGCCGGCCGTCCTCTGGCGCCGTCATCTCGAGATGCTGCTGCGCGAAGCCGGCGTGACGGCGGACCCGTGGGTCATGGCGTCGGCCCTCGGGGCGTCGCTGGAGCCGGAACTGCTGCTCCATTCCGTCGGCGTGCACGGGATTGCGCCGGAGCGCCTTACGGACACCTGGCGGGAGCTTGTCACGCGCGTAGTGTGCGGCAACTAGCGGCGCAGCCGGTTCCGTGGGCCAAATCCATTCCACGGAGTTATTCATAACGATCTGAAGTGAAGCCGCCGTGTCGCGGCCCGTGAGAGCCCGGCGGAGCCCGGCTAATGTGATAGCTTCCTCTGGAATGTGACCCGCAACATAGCCCACAAGGGCTCAGCCGCAAGGCATGCGGGCGGCCGGAAACCCGCTGGCCCATACTCCCGAACCGGCCGCGGAACCCGCTGCCGGATGGGGACGACGGAAGGATCGACGTTGTGAATAATCTTGTCCCTGGCACAGGCGGGCCCGCCCGTGCGGCCGCAGCCGTGACGCGCGGATCTGCTCAGGCAACGGCGATCCAGAACTAGCCGCTCCATGCTTCGATATCTCGCCAAACGTGCGCTCACGTATGTCTTCATGATCTTCCTGACCACCAGCGCCGGCTATCTCCTGGCTGTGAGCACGCTGCAGCCGGCGCTGCTGGAGCAGGAGCGGATTCCGCGGCCCACGCCCGAACAGGTGGTCAATTCCTTCCGGCTCAAGGGGCTCGATCCCACCCTCAATCCGTGGGAGCGCTACGTCGACTGGCTCACCGCCATTCTCACCCGCTGGGACTGGGGACGGAGCCCCAACGGCGCCTTCATCAACGCCGAGTTCGGCGACCGGGTCTGGATCTCAACCCGGCTCTTCCTGGCCTCGATCATCCTGACCCTCGTGATCGGCGTCGCCCTCGGCGTCTTCACCGCAGCCCGCCAGTACAAGGCCTCGGACCGGGCCATCACCTCGTACAGCTACCTCATGTACATCGTCCCCGCACCGATCGCCTACTTCCTGGTGCAGCTGGGCGCCATCAACATCAACGAGTCGGTCGGGGAGCGGGTCTTCTTTGTCACCGGCATCTCCACCCCGGGCCTGGACGGCGACGGCTGGGCCCAGTTCGTCGACATGCTCGCCCACTACGCCGTGCCCACGTTCGCCATCACAATTGTGGGCTGGGGCGCGTACCAGATCGCCCAGCGCCAGTATCTGCTGGACAACGTCAACGCCGACTTCGTCAGGACGGCGCGGGCCAAGGGCCTGACCCGCAACCAGGCCATCAGCCGGCACGCCCTGCGGGTGTCCTTCATCCCCGTGGCGCAGAGCATTGCGTTCACCATCCCGGCCATCTTCGCCGGCGGCTTCTTCGCCGAGAAAATCTTCGCCTGGCACGGCGTCGGGTCCTGGTCCATTGACTCGATCGCCCTGCAGGACGTCAACGCGGCCACCGCTACCCTCGCCTACGGCTCCGTCATCTTCGCGGTCGGAGCGATCCTCGCCGACTTCGCCACCACGCTCGTGGACCCGAGAGTGCGGGTGCAGTAATCATGACCAACCTCAACACGATTGACCCTGCCGCCGTCCTGGACGAAGGAAAGTTCGGCGACGACGAGGTCGTGATCGGCAAGTCGCGCATCATCCTGCGGCGCTTCCTGCGCAACCGGACAGCCGTCGCCGGCCTCGCCATCTTCCTGGCCCTGACCCTCTTCTCCTTCATCGGTGGCTTCTTCGGCAGCTGGGACAAGGAGACCATCGACCCCTTCAACATCGGCATGCCGCCCTCCGCGGAGCACCCGCTGGGCACCTCCCAGGCCGGGATCGACCTCTACGCCCTGACCGTCGAGGGCACCAGGGTCTCCATCCTGATCGGCGTCGTCGTCGGCCTCGTCTCGGTGCTGATCGCCGCCGTCTACGGCTGCACCATGGCGTTCTTCGGCCGCAAGGTGGACAAGGTCATGCTGTTCATCCTCGAAGCCCTGATCATGATGCCGGCCCTGCTGGTAGTCGCGGTGGCCACGAGCGGCGGCGCCAACGGCCTGAAGAACACCGTCCCGAGCTGGCTGCTGCTCATCATCGTGCTGCTGGTCTTCAGCTGGATGGGGACCGCACGCCTCATCAGGTCCCTGTCGCTCTCTCTCATGCAGCGTGACTTCGTCAAAGCCTCCCAGTACATGGGCATCCCGCCGCGCCGGATCGTCTGGCGCCACCTCGTGCCGAACATCGGCTCCCTGCTGGTCCTGGAAGTCACCCGCGGGGTCACCGGCGCCATCCTCGCCGAGGTCGCGTTCTCCTTCATCGGCATCGGCATCAAGGTCCCCGACGTGAGCCTGGGCGTACTGATCGGCCAGTCCACCTCCCAGGTCTCCACCTTTCCGTGGATGTTCTGGGCTCCCCTGATCGTGATGTTCCTGCTGACCGGCTCACTCGCCATGATGAACGACGGCCTACGCGACGCATTCGACCCCAGCTCCAGCTCCGTTGGCCGCGCCAAGAGGAAGAAGGCCAGTGGCAAGGCCACTGGCAAGATACCGTCTGGCACGACACAGAAGAAGATCAAATGACCAGCAACACCACCGCACGGGACACCGCCCAAGGCACCGCCGAGCGCCTCCACGCCGCCGGGCTGCACGCCCCCGCCAGCGCGGTCCTCTCCGTCCGGGACCTCAACGTCCGCTTCAACACGGAAAACGGCGTGGTGCACGCGGTCCGCGGCGTCGACTTCGACGTGATGCCCGGCAAGACGCTGGGCATCGTGGGCGAGTCCGGCTCCGGCAAATCGGTCACGTCCATGGCGATCATGGGCCTGCTGCCCCCGACGGCGGAAATCACCGGTTCCGTCCGGCTGCAGGGCAAGGAGCTCCTGGGGCTCAGCGACAAGGCCATGTGCCGCCACCGCGGCAGCGACCTCGCCATGGTGTTCCAGGACCCGCTGTCCTCCCTGACCCCGGTCTACACGGTCGGCACCCAGATCATCGAGGCCCTGACCGTCCACAACCCGACCATGAGCAAGCAAGCCAAGGAGGCACGCGCCGTCGAACTCCTGGGGTTGGTCGGCATCCCCAGCCCGAAGGACCGGCTCAAGGCCTTCCCGCACGAGTTCTCCGGCGGCATGCGCCAGCGCGTCATGATCGCCATCGCGATCGCCAACAACCCGCGGGTTCTGATCGCCGATGAGCCGACGACGGCGCTGGACGTCACCATCCAGGCGCAGGTCCTCGAGGTGCTCCACGCCGCCCAGGAGGAGACCGGCGCCGCCGTCGTCATGATCACGCACGACCTCGGCGTGGTCGCCGGCATGGCGGACGACATCATGGTGATGTACGCGGGCAGGCCGGTGGAGACCGGCAGCGTCGATGACATCTACTACAGCCCGCGGATGCCCTACACGATGGGCCTGCTCGGTGCGGTCCCGCGCGTGGACGTCGCGGAAAAATCGTCGCTGGTGCCGATCGACGGCATCCCCCCGAACCTCACCCAGCCGCCCACTGGCTGTTCGTTCGCGCCGCGGTGCCCGCTGGCCAGCGAGGCCTGCCTCGACGGCGAACCGGACCTCCGGGCGGTGGCGCCCGGCACCGGGCACAGCGCCGCGTGCATCAAGAGCGAGGCCCTCGCCGACGTCGATGTCCATACGGTCTTCGCCGTCCCGGCCGTGCCGGTATCCCGCTTTGACAGCCTTCCCCGGCACGAACGCAAGACTGTCCTGGAACTCCGCGACGTCAGGAAGCACTTCCCGCTGATGAAGGGCGCCCTGATCAAGCGCAGGATCGGCACGGTGAAGGCCGTGGACGGGCTGAGCTTCGATATCCGCGAGGGCGAGTGCTTCTCGATCGTGGGGGAGTCGGGCTGCGGAAAGACCACCACCCTGCTGGAAATCATGGAATTCCACAAGGACCAGGACGGCGAGGTGGTGATCGGCGGGCTGAGCAACAAGCAGGCCGCGGACGCCCGGGCCAAGAGCGCCATGCGCAAGGAACTGCAGATGGTGTTCCAGGATCCCACCGGGGCACTGGATCCGCGCTTCACCGTCTACGAGGTCCTGGCCGAGCCGATGGAAAACCTGGGAATGCCCAAGGCTGCCATCCGGAAGCGGATCATGGAGCTCATGGAGCTGGTGGGCCTGCAGGCGGACCACGTCAACCGGTTCCCCAACCAGTTCTCCGGCGGCCAGCGCCAGCGCATCGGCATTGCCCGCGCCCTCGCGGTGAACCCCCGGCTGGTGGTCCTGGACGAGCCCGTCTCCGCCCTCGACGTATCGGTGCAGGCCGGCGTCATCAACCTCCTGGACAAGCTCCGTGCCGAACTCGGCCTCAGCTACCTCATGGTGGCCCATGACCTCTCCGTGGTCCGGCACATTTCCAACCGCGTTGCCGTCATGTATCTGGGCAAAATCGTGGAGATCGGCGACGTCGACGCCGTCTTCGACAACCCACGCCACCCCTATACCCGCGCCCTGCTCTCCGCGATCCCGGTACCGGATCCGGAGCTGGAGCGCACCCGCGAGCGGATCATCCTCCAGGGCGACCTGCCCTCGCCGCTGGAAGCGCCGGCAGGCTGCAACTTCGCCACCCGCTGTCCCGTGTTCGCGGCCCTGCCGCCGGCCAGGCAGGAGAAGTGCCTGACCCTGGAGCCGGCCCTCGAAGCGTCCGCCACCGACCAGCAGTTCGCCTGTTTCTACCCGGACGGCGAACTGGACGCGGACATGGTCGTTGTCCACGAAAACCACTGAATCACCGGACCAGCACACACCACCCGAGAACCCACGCATCACACTCGCATGAAAAAAATGAAGGGGATCACATGAAAAATCGGACCAGGATCGGCGGCCTCACGGCCGTCGTGGCGGCCCTCGCGCTGACCGCTTGCGGCAGCGGTGGCGCCTCAACCACCGCCCAGAGCGCCAAGGCACAGGATGCCTCCGGCGACCTGAGCAAGCTGGTCAGCGTCAACGCCAAGAAGGCCGCCGACCTGCAGCAGGGCGGTACCGTAACGCTGCCCCTGGGCAACATCGGACCGGACTTCAACGGCTTCTCCAACGCGGGCAACTCAGCGGACAACACTGAACTGCACTACCCGATCGACGAGGCCGGCTACGTGGGCTGCTGGAAGCTGGACTTCGACGGCACCGCCAACCTCAACAAGAACTTCTGCGAAGACTTCAAGAGCGAGGTCAAAGATGGCAAGCAGACCATCACCATCAAGATCAACCCGAAGGCCGCCTACAACGACGGCACCCCGATCAACGCCGCCACGTTCGAGAACACGTGGAAGATGCTCAATGGCCAGAACAAGGACATCGACATCGTCAGCTCCGGCGCCTACGAGTTCATCGACTCCGTCAAGGCGGGAAGCAGCGACAAGGAAGTCGTTGTCACCACCACACAGCCGGTGTACCCGCTCAGTGACATGTTCGGCGGCTTCATCCCGCAGACCGTGAACACTCCCGAAATCTTCAACACCGGCTTCACGGGCGAACTGCACCCCGAGTGGATGGCAGGCCCGTTCAAGGTCGACAAGTTTGACTCTGCCGCGAAGACTGTCTCCCTCGTGCCGAATGACAAGTGGTGGGGCGAGAAGCCGGTCCTGGACAAGGTGATCTTCCGCCAGCTGGAGGCCAGCGCCGAGATCGCCGCCTTCAAGAACGGCGAGATCGACATGGCCGACGGCCGCACGCTGACGAAGTACAAGCAGCTTGAAGGCTCTAAGAACTCCGAGGTCCGCCGCGGCCAGCGCCTCTTCGCCGGCGGCCTGAACCTCAACGCCCTCAAGGCCCCGCTCACCGACGTCGCAGTCCGCAAGGCGATCTTCACCGCCGTGGACCGTCCCGCCATCCGCGCCGTCCGCTTTGGCGGACTGAACTGGGAAGAGAACAGCTCGGGCTCGATGATGCTGATGCCGTTCTCGAAGTACTACCAGGACAACTACCCGGTCAAGGAAACCGGCGCCGACGCGGCCAAGAAGGTCCTGACCGAGGCCGGCTACAAGGCCAACGCCAAGGGCATCATGGAAAAGGACGGCGTCCCGGCGTCGTTCAAGATCACCAACTTCGGTGACGACCCCACCGGCCTCGCCACCGTGCAGACGCTGCAGAAGCAGCTTCAGGCGGCCGGCATGGACGTTGGCATCGACCAGCGCGGTGACGCCGACTTCGGCAAGGTGGTTGGCAGCCGCGACTTCCAGCTCACCATCAGCGGCTACACAGTAGGCGCCGACGCCACCTCCGGCGTGAAGCAGTTCTACGATTCCAAGACCAACGAGAACGAACTCGGCGACGCCGAACTGGACAAGGCCATCAAGGACCTCGCGTCCATCCAGGATGACGCCCAGCGCAACAAGGCCGCCATGGACGTCGAGAAGAAGCACATGGAGAAGTACTTCTCGATGGGCGTCATCATGAACGGCCCGCAGATCTACTTCGCCCGCACCGGCCTGGCCAACTACGGTGCAGCCCTGTTCCAGACCCCGGACTGGAGCGTCGTCGGCTGGCAGAAGAGCTAGCTCTGACGAGCACCACGCACTAACAAGCAGCACGGCCGAGGCCGGTGCCCCCGGAATCATCCGGGCGGCACCGGCCTCGTTCGTTTAGGCCCTGCCGGACAGGCGCCCCGGTGCATGCCAGCCGGTAGCCTTGGCACCATGAGCAACGATTCAACCCGGCCCATCCGCACCGCCGTCGCCGGTTTCGGCCTTTCGGGCAGCGTCTTCCACGCCCCGTTCATCGCCGCAAACCCGGCCTATTCGCTCGATGCCATTGCCACCTCCGACGCCGGCAGGAGATCTGCGGCCGCACACAGCTATCCGGCGGCCAGGATCGTCGACACCCCTGCCGATATCCTGGAGCTCGCCGGCGAACTGGACCTGCTGGTGCTCGGCACGCCGCCCGCCACCCACTACCCACTCGCGAAAGCGGCGCTGGAAGCCGGCCTCGACGTCGTCGTCGACAAGCCCTTCGCCGTGAGCAGCGCCGAGGGGCAGGAGCTCATCGACCTGGCCGGGCGGCTGGGCCGGGTGCTCACGGTGTTCCAGAACCGGCGCTGGGACGGCGACTTCCTCACAGTTAAGGCCCTCATGGACACCGGAGCCTTCGGCACCGTGAGCCGCTTTGAGTCCCGCTTCGAGCGGTGGTCGCCCGACGTCCCCAAAGCCTGGAAGGCGGCCGCAACGGCGGAGGACGGCGGCGGGGTGCTGTTTGACCTCGGCACCCACCTGCTGGACCAGGCCGTGCAGCTTTTTGGGCCGGCCACGCTCACGCATGCGGAACTGGCGGCCCGGCGGCCGGGAGCCAAGGCGGACGACGACGTCTTCGTGGTCCTGCGGCACAGCTCCGGGGTGACCAGCCACCTGTGGATGAACATGCTGTGCGCCCAGCAGGGCCCGCGCTACCGCATCCTGGGCAGCGAGGGGGGTTTCACCAAGCACGGCGTGGACCCGCAGGAGCCGTACATCCTGGCCGGCGGAAGCCCGCTGGATGCCGCCTACGGCGTGGAAGATCCGGACTGGGCCGGGCTGCTGGGGCGCGACGGGCACCTGGACCGGCTGCCCACCGAGCGCGGCGCCTATCCGGAGTTTTACCGTATCCTGGCCGCCAAGATCGCCGACGGCGGCGCAAGCTCGGCGCTGCCCGTCCCCGTCGACCCCGCGGGCCCGCTCCAAGTGCTGCAGCTGATCGAGCAGGCCCGGTCCCTGGCTTAAACAGCCATCGACTGCTCCGTAACTGCCGTTCTGGGGGTCCAAAAGGGCGGTTACGGAGCAGCCGATGAAGTGCCGCTACGCGGAGATGTGTTGGTTACACGGTGCTGGCTACGCGGAGACCAGCTCGTGCCAGTCGGCGACGAGGGGCAGGTTGTGCGCCTCGGAGACCGAGCGGTGGGCAACCTTGCCGCCGGCGATGTTCAGGCCGGCGGCCAGGGCGGCGTCGCGCTCAAACGCAGCCTTGACGCCCAGGTTCGCCAGTGAGACGGCGTAGCGCAGGGTGACGTTGGTCAGCGCGTACGTGGAGGTGTTCGGGACGGCGCCGGGCATGTTGGCGACGCAGTAGAAGATCGTGTTGTGGACCTTGTACGTCGGTTCCTGGTGCGTGGTGGGGTGCGTGTCCTCGAAGCAGCCGCCCTGGTCCACGGCGATGTCCACCAGCACGGAGCCGGGCTTCATCCGGGACACGAGCTCGTTGGTGACGAGCTTCGGTGCCTTGGCGCCGGGGATCAGGACCGAACCGATCACGAGGTCGGCGTCGACCACGGACTTCTCGATCTCGTAGGAGTTGGACGCGACTGTCTTCAGGCGGCCCTGGTACTGGGCGTCCAGTTCGCGCAGGCGGTTGATGTTGATGTCCAGGATGGTGACGTCGGCGCCCAGGCCCAGGGCCATGGCGGCGGCGTTGGTGCCGGCAACACCGGCGCCGAGGACAACGACCTTGGCCGGACGGACGCCCGGGACGCCGCCGAGCAGCACACCCTTGCCGCCTGCCGGGGCCATCAGGGAGGTGGCGCCGACCTGTACGGACAGCCGGCCGGCAACCTCGGACATCGGGGCCAGCAGCGGCAGGGACCTGCCCTCCTGGACGGTCTCGTAGGCGATGGCGGTGACGCCGGAGTTGATCAGGGCCTGGGTCAGTTCCGGTTCGGCGGCCAGGTGCAGGTAGGTGAAGAGGATCAGGTCCTTGCGGAAGCGGTGGTATTCGGCCTTGACCGGTTCCTTGACCTTCAGCACCATGTCCGCGCGGCCCCAGACGTCGTCGGCTTCGGCGACGATCTCGGCACCGGCGATCGCGTATTCCTCATCCGTGATGCCGGAGCCCAGGCCCGCGCCGCGCTCGACGAGGACCTCGTGGCCGTGGGTCCGGAATTCATGGACGCCGGCCGCCGTGATGGCGACGCGGAACTCGTTGTTCTTGATCTCTTTGGGTACGCCGATGATCATTTGTTAGCTCCAGTAGCTGGTGGCCTCGTGGGCCTGGATGAGCGGGGGATTCGTACTTCCAGAATAAATCCCGCTGTGAGGCACGCGACAGGTGCCGCCGCCGGGCATCGGGCGCCCGCCGCGTCATTCCGGGGTTTTTCAAAACCTGGAATAGACATTTGTCGAGGGCGCGGACGTCAGGTGTCGGCTCGTGTCCGTCCCGGATGCATTCGCAGTGCGGCGGGCGGGGGCAGTAGTCTGGCAGGATGCAGCAGCAGGACGTGGAGCAGCTCGTGGAGCAGGTGGCGCAGCGGCTGGGCCGCGGCCTCTCCCTCGAGGACCTCGACGGTCTGCTCCTCGCCTACAGCTCCAACCAATCCCACGCGGACCGCGTCCGGGTGAACTTCCTGCTCAGCAAGCGTGTCCCCGTGGATGTCATCGCGTGGCAGCTCTCCCACGGGATCGCGACGGCGGTCCGGCCGGTCGTCGTGCCGGCCAACGCGGACCTCGGCATGCTCGGGCGCGTGTGCGTGCCGCTGCTGGTGCGGGGCTTCCGGGTGGGGTACCTGTGGGTCCAGCTCGACGCCGAGGAGCCCAGCGCCGCGACCGTCCTCGCCCAGCTGCCGGACGTGGCGCCGGAGCTGGAGCAGCTGTCCTCCCTGCTGCTGGATTCCAACACGGCGGAGTCCGAGTTCCGGCGCCGGCGCGAGCAGGAGTTCCTGGCCGCGTGCGCCGGGGAGGCCAACGCGGCGGCGGCCGTCGCGGGCTGGAAAGAGGTCCAGGGCAAGGGGCCCTGGCAGCTGGTGACCGTACTGGACGCGGATGGCTGGGCCGGGGGCTCGGATCCCATCGCCGACACGCTCATTCACCGCTCCGCGGCGCTGCAGGCGACCATCGGGGTGGACGCCGCACTGTTCAGCGCCGGCACGGAGACCCATGCGGTGGTGCTCTTCAAGGAATCCACGGGACGCGCCGACCACGCCCAGGTGCTGGTCCACTACCAGCTCGAACTCGCCAAACGCTCCGGGCGCACGGTCCGGCGGATCATCCTGGGCACGTCCGAGGGATTCGCCAAGCCGCGGGAACTGGCCGAGGCCTACCGGCAGTCACGGCAGGCGGCCCAGGCCGCGGCGGTGGATCCCCAGCTGGGCGAGCTCGTCGACTGCCGGGCCACCGGCGTCTACCAGCTCCTGGCCTCGGCCGGCGGCGGCGCGGGAGCCTGGGCAGACGCGGGTTCCGTGTATTTCCGCCTCCTCGAGGACCATGACCGCAACCACGAGCTGCTGCCCGTGCTGGAGCTGTTCTACGACAACGACGGCTCGGTCCAGGAGGTCGCGGCCAAACTGCACCTGCACCGGAGCAGCATCTACAACCGGCTCGGCCGGATCCGCCAGCTGCTGGGCGTGGACCCGTTGAAGGGAATGGTGCGGCTGGAACTGCATGCCGGGCTCAAGGCGCGGCGCTGGGCTGGCCGGCCCAGAATCTAGCGGCGGGCTTAGCCCTCGCGCTTGGCGGGGTCGGCGTCGAGGGCCGGCTTCGCGTCGTGGCCAGCGTCCTGGCCAAGGTTCTGGCCGGGGCCGGCGATGCCGGCGGCACTGCGGCGGCGGGAAATCCGGCTGTCCACCCAGAGCGACACCGCTACGAAAGCGACGCCGCTTGCCAAATACGTGGCGGTGTTGTTCAGGCCCATCGCGGTTCCGAAGATGCCAGCGAGCAGCATGGCGGCGATCCCTGCCACGATGTGCCACCCTCTGAATTTACCCACATTCCAAGCTTAACCCGCGGGATATCAGTGCTTCCGCGCCGGACAGGGATCGTTGCTTGATCCTTATCACTGCTTCATGAAGCACCGGCAGCCTCGTCATCCTGGCCGGCCGGCGTCCCGGCGCCCGCACCATTCTTCTTCTGCGTTTCGAGCCACGCCATGATGTCGGCCAGCCGGATCCGGCGGTGCGTTCCGCGGTACTCCACCGGGATCTCGCCGCGGTCGGTCATGTTCCGCAGATATGTGTGCGAGATTCCCGCAAGCTCCGCGGCCCGGGACGTCGTCAGCATTTCCTCGACGCTGCTGACCGTCACGGCGTCGCCGCGGCTGAAGCGGCCCAGCAGATCGACGACGGCGTCCCGCGCCGCGGGCGGCAGCCGGTGGACGGTGCCGTCCACGAACACCGTAATGTCGTGGCTGCCGTCGAGGGCGTACCTGAGGTTCTGCGCATCCTCGGCCGGGAGGCCGGCCGTCACCCGGGGGGCTATCAGTGCCATGAGTGCATCCTAGCGGCAGCCGCTACAGCCCAAGGTCCTCCAGGACCGGCAGTTTTGCCCGCACCCAGGCCCGGGCCTCCGTAGCGCTCGGCGCGGACAAGGCCAGCTTGGCCAGCTCCCGCGCTTCGGCCAGGGTGACGGTCTTCAGCACGGCGGCGACGGCCGCGATGGAACGCGCCGTCATGGACAGCGTGGTGACGCCCAGCCCCGTGAGGACGACGGCGAGGGCAGGGTCCGCCGCGGCCTCACCGCACACGCCCACCGGCTTGTTGTGGCCCTCGGCCGCGGAACCTTCCACGGTCAGGCCCACGAGCCGCAGTACTGCCGGCTGCCAGGGGGTGTTCAGGGCGGCCAGCGGGCCGAGCTGGCGGTCGGCTGCCATGGCGTACTGGGTGAGGTCATTGGTGCCCAGGCTGGCGAAGCCAACCTCGCGGAGGATGGCCTCGGCCGTCAGCGCCGCCGACGGGACCTCCACCATGACGCCGGGCGTCTTGATCCCTGCCGCAGTGCACAGCGAGGCAAAGCGGGCCGCTTCCTCAGCGGTGGAAATCATCGGGGCCATCACCCAGACGTCGGCCTCGGATGCTTTCTCCGCCAGGGCAATGGCCTGCAGCTGGCGCTCCAGGACCCCCGGCGTGGTGAAGTCGGTCCGGTAGCCGCGGACGCCCAGGGCGGGGTTGGGCTCGGTGGCGTCAGTCAGGAACGGCAGCGGCTTGTCCGCGCCGGCGTCGAGCGTGCGGAGCACCACTTTCTTGCCCGGGAAGGCGTCGAAGACGCCCTGGTAGGCGGCGGCCTGCTCCTCCACGGTCGGTTCGGTGTCCCGCTCCAGGAAGCAGAATTCGGTCCGGAACAGTCCCACGCCCTGGGCGTTCAGGCCGGCCGCGGCCACGGCGTCCTTGGCGCCGCCGACGTTGGCCAGGAGCGGCACGAGGTGGCCGTCCGCCGTCGTGCCGGTCCCGTCGAAGGCGGCGAGCAGTGAGGCGGTGGCGGCCCAGTGGGCTGCGGCCGCGCGCTGGGACTCGTCGGGGTTCGCGGTGATGAGCCCGGCCGCGCCGTCCACGTACACCTCGGTGCCGTCGGCGAGTTCGTCGACCCCGACTGCGGCGACCACGGCGGGCAGACCCAGTGACCGGGCGATGATCGCGGTGTGGGACTGCGGGCCGCCGCCGGCGGTGACGAGGGCCAGGACCTTTTCCGGATCCAGGGTGGCGGTATCGGCCGGGGCCAGGTCCTCGGCGATGAGGATGAACGGGGTGGCGGACACGGGAATGCCCGGCGCGGGGACTCCGCGCAGTTCCGCCACGATCCGGGAGCGGACATCCAGGACGTCCGTGGCGCGCTCGGCCATGTAGCCGCCCAGGTTGTGCAGCATTTCCGAGACGGAGGCGCCGGCTTCCCAGATCGCCCGCTGCCCGGAGGCGCCGCGGCCGATCAGCTTGGCGGCGGATTTGAGCAGCATGGTGTCGGTGGCCATGAGGGCAGTGGCCTCGAGGACGGCCTTGCCGTCGCCCGTGACGGTCTCAGAGCGGGCCTTCAGTTCGTCGTGGACGGATTTCGCCGCGGCCTTCAGCGCCGCCGTCGCGTCTTCCGCCGTGACGCCGGCGGGAAGCTGTTCTCCGGCGGGCGGTTCGCTGATCGGTTTGGGCATCTGCCGGACGGTGCCGATGATGCGGCCGGGGCTAACGCCTACTCCTGGGAAGTTCTGCACTGAAGGTCCTCATTTTCTGTCGTAGGCCAGTGGCCACTAAGCCGGTAAACCAGGTGCCGCAGCGACCCTGCTGATCATTTGCGCCTGCGGCTGACGGCTACGGCAGCGGGCGGGTCACGGCACCTGGAAAAATTGTATGTGATGCAGTTCATATAGCGTTGCTATAGGTGCTAGGGTAGCGGTTATGAGTATCGATGGCCAGCTACCACCCAAGGCCCGGCTGCTGCGTGCGGCCGCCGAGCTGCTGGCCAACTCCGGCGGATCCGCAGTCTCGACCCGCCAGATTACGCAGCTGGCCGGTGTCACGGCACCGACCCTCTACCACCACTTTGGTGATAAGGAAGGGCTGTTCGACGCCGTCGTCGCAGCAGGTTTCGACGAATATGTCGCGGGCGAACGTGACTTCGCACCGTCTGGCCAGCCTCTGGAGGACATCCGGAGGATGTGGGACAACCATGTCCAGTTCGGGCTGAAACAGCCGGAACTGTACCTCGTCATGTTCGGCAATATCCGCCCTGAGAGCCGCCCGGCCATCGTCGCCGATGCTGAGGCCCTCATGGAGGAAATGCTGAACAAGGCGGCTGTCTCCGGCCAGCTCAACGTCCCGCCCAAGGAGGCGGCCAGGTCCATCCTGGCGGCCAATGTGGGCATGACCCTCATGCTGATCGCGGAAAAGGTGCCGGAGCGGAACCTCGAGCTCTCCGCCATGACCCGCGACGCCATGATCTTTGCGGTTTCCACCGAGCAGGCCCGGGACAACGGTTCCGTGGACAGTGGAAAGTCCTCAGTGGTTGTGGCGGCCATCGCATTGAACGCAGCCCTCCAGGCGTCCCACTCGGACCAGCTCTCCAGCTCGGAACTCAAGCTCTTCCTCGAATGGCTCCACCGGATCTCCAACAGCTCCACCAGCTAGCTCGGCGAAATTATCGGACCATCCTGCAATGCAGCGGGAACGACGGTTAGGAACTCACATGGCAACAGAGACAGTTGCGAAACCACGCACCAGCATGCGCGTACACGTCCAGAAATTCGGGACGTTCCTGTCCGGAATGATCATGCCCAACATCGGCGCCTTCATCGCCTGGGGCTTCATCACGGCGCTCTTCATCCCGGCCGGCTTCTTCCCCAATGCGGAGCTCGGCAAGCTTGTCGGGCCCATGATCACGTACATGCTCCCGCTGCTGATCGGCTACACCGGCGGCCGGATGGTCTACGGCGTGCGCGGCGGCGTGGTGGGCGCGGTGGCCACCATGGGTGTCATCGTCGGTACCGACATCCCCATGTTCATCGGCGCCATGATCCTTGGCCCGCTCACTGCCTGGATCATGATGAAGCTGGACAAGATCTGGGAAGGCCGCGTCAAGCCCGGCTTCGAAATGCTGATAGACAACTTCTCGGCAGGCATCGTTGCCGCCGCCATGGCGGTCGTCGGCATGCTGGTGGTCGGCCCGATCGTGAAGGCCTTCAGCAATGGCGCCAGCGCCGTGGTCGAATTCCTGGTCACCAACGGCCTGCTGCCCTTCACGAGCATCTTCATCGAGCCCGCAAAGGTCCTGTTCCTGAACAACGCCGTTAACCACGGCATCCTCACCCCGCTGGGCACGCAGCAGGCGCTCGAGCAGGGCAAGTCCATCCTGTTCCTGCTCGAAGCCAACCCCGGTCCGGGCTTCGGCATCCTGCTCGCCTTTTCATTCTTCGGCAAGGGTCTGGCCAAGGCGTCCGCGCCGGGCGCAGCCGTGATCCAGTTCGTCGGCGGTATCCATGAGATCTACTTCCCGTACGTCCTGATGAAGCCGATGACGATCTTCGCCGCAATCGGCGGCGGCATGACCGGCATCTTCACGCTCGTGGTCACCGGCGCCGGACTCCGGTCCCCGGCAGCCCCGGGCAGCATCATCGCGGTCTACGCCTCCACGGCACGCGACAGCTACGTTGGCGTGACGCTCTCCGTCCTCTTTGCCACCACGGTGTCCTTCCTGATCGCCTCGGTGGTCCTGAAAGCCAGCAAGGCGCCCGCCGAAGACGACCTCGATCAGGCCACCCACCGGATGGAGGCCCTGAAGGGCAAGAAGAGCTCGGTGTCCGCAGCCCTGATCGGTGAGGGCGTGGGTGCCAGCGGCGTCGCCGTCCTCGCCACCCCGATCAAGAACATCGTCTTTGCCTGCGACGCCGGCATGGGTTCCAGCGCGATGGGGGCCTCGGTGCTCCGCAACAAGATCAAGGCCGCCGGCTTCTCGGACGTCAAGGTCACCAACTCCGCGATCGCCAACCTCACCGACACGTACGACGTCGTCATCACCCACCAGGACCTGACCGAACGGGCCAAGCCCGCGACCGCCAGCGCCGTGCATGTCTCTGTGGACAACTTCATGAACAGCCCCCGGTACGACGAGATCGTGGAACTGGTCGAGGCCAGCAATACGGAAGCCGGCACCACGGAAACGACCCCTGCCGCGGCCCCTGTCGCGGCCGCCGAGGCAGAAGCCGAGGAGGGTCCCGCCGGCATCCTGGTGGCCGAAAGCGTCGTCCTCAACGGCCACGCGACCACGCGGGACGCCGCGATCGACGAGGCCGGGCAGCTTCTGCTGGACCGCGGCGCCGTCGACTCCGGCTACGTGGACGCCATGCACGAACGCGAGGAATCCGTCTCCACGTACATGGGCAGCTTCCTGGCCATCCCGCACGGCACCAACGCCGCGAAGGACCACATCATGAAGTCGGCGGTCTCCGTTATCCGCTACCCGAACGGCATCGACTGGAACGGCAAGGAAGTGAAGTTCGTCGTCGGTGTGGCCGGCGTCAACAACGAACACCTGCACATCCTGTCCTCAATCGCCAAGGTCTTCACCAACAAGGCCCAGGTGGCCCAGCTCGAGGCGGCCACCACGGTTGACGAAGTGCTGGCCCTGTTCGGAAAGGTCAACTCCTAGTGAAGGCTGTTCATTTCGGAGCCGGAAACATCGGGCGCGGCTTCGTGGGCCTGCTGCTGCACGACGCGGGGTATGAGGTGGTGTTCGCCGACGTCGCGGACGCCCTCATCACCGAACTGGCCGCCGCGGACAGCTACGAGGTCCACGAAGTCGGAGAGAACCCCGCTGTCCGTACCGTCAACAATTTCCGGGCGCTGAACTCCGGCACCCAGGAAGCCGACGTCGTCGCGGAAATCGCGACGGCGGACATCGTCACCACCGCCGTGGGGCCGCACATCCTGAAGTTCGTGGCGCCCGTGATCGCCAAGGGGATTGCCGCCCGTGCCGCCGGGCTGGCGCCGCTGCAGGTGATGGCGTGCGAGAACGCGATCAACGCCACGGACATCCTGAAGTCCGAGGTCGTTGCCCAGTGGGATCCGGCCGCGGGCGCCCTGGACGCGGCCGCCGTGTTTGCCAACACGGCGGTGGACCGGATTGTGCCGAACCAGGAGGCCGGGCAGGGCCTGGACGTCACGGTGGAGACGTTCTATGAGTGGGTGATCGACCGTACCCCGTTCGCCGGGAACGAGCCGGTGGTCCCGGGCGCGACGTTCGTGGACGATCTGGAACCGTATATCGAGCGGAAGCTGTTCACCGTCAACACGGGGCATGCGGCGGCGGCCTACTTCGGATTCGAGGCCGGCCTGGGCAAGATTTCCGAGGCCATGGCCGACCAGGACGTCGCGGCCGATGTGCGCGCCGTCCTGGACGAAACCAAGGAGCTGCTGGTGGCCAAGCACGGCTTCAACCGGGCCGAGCAGGAGGCGTACGTGGAAAAAATCCTGGGCCGCTTCTCGAACCCGCACCTGCCGGACACCGTCACCCGGGTGGGCCGTGCCCCGCTGCGCAAACTCAGCCGGCATGAGCGCTTCATCGGTCCCGCTGCCGAGCTGGCCGAACGCGGAATTGTCCCCGAGGCGCTGCTCGGGGCCATCGCCGCGGCCCTGCGCTTCAATGATCCGGCCGACGCCGAGGCCGTGGAGCTGGCGAAAATCCTCTCCGCATCCACGCCGGACGAGGCCACGGAGAAGATCACTGGCCTGCCGGCGGACCACCCGCTCTTCGCCGCCGTCTCCTCCCTCATCGAGGAGGCCAAGGCGGTCGTCTAGCCGCCCCAGCCCAACGACGCTCCCTCAGATCGCGCGGGTTTTGGACGACGCTCCCTCAGATGATTGTCCGATACACAGACCCTCCCTCACTTCTGGTGAGGGAGGGTCTGTGTTTTTGACGCGAAAAGTGAGGGAGGGACTGACTGTTGACCATTAGGTTGCCTAACTGTTAGGCTACCTAACTATGAACGCCAGTGAACCGGCTGACCCCGGCCTCCTCGCTCTCGCCGAGGACTTCCGCGAGGCCCTCCGCCACAGCATCTACCTCGTCCGCCGCTTGGACGCCGACGGCGAACTCAGCGCCGCCCAGCTCAGCATGCTCAAGATGCTGTTGGACGCCGGGCCCGCCGCAGGCGGTGTGCGGGTGGGCGAAATCGCCCGGAATCTTGGCGTCAAGGTGCCCAGTGCCACCGAGCAGATCATCAAGCTCGAGCGCGCCGGCCTCGCCCGGCGCGAGCCGGACCCCGACGATTCCCGCGCCGTCCGGGTCACCCTCACGGACGCCGGCCTCGCCGCCGTCGCATCCGCCAATGAGCGCCGCAACGCCGTCATGGCCGGCGTCCTCTCGTCCCTTTCGGACGAAGACCGCGCTGCCCTCGCGGCCGCCCTCCCGGTCATCGGCAGGATCAACGCGACGCTCCTGGCCTGATCTTCACCCAACAATTCCAATCACTTAGGAGTGCCCCCATGCACGGCCAGCCCGCCGACACCCTGCCGGCAGCGGAAGTAACCCTCGAGGCCGAGAAGGCCTCACTGCTCAAACAGCCCAAGGCGGTGTGGGCCACGGCCCTCGCGGCAGTGTTCGCCTTCATGGGGATCGGGCTGGTGGACCCCATCCTGCCGGCGATCGCCAAGAACCTGGACGCCTCGCCGAGCCAGGTGTCGCTGCTCTTCACAAGCTATTTCCTGGTGACCGCAGTCGCCATGCTGATCACCGGCTACGTCTCCTCCCGGATCGGCGGGAAGCGGACGCTCCTGATCGGGCTGGCGGTCATCGTCGTGTTCGCCTCCCTGTCCGGCACGTCGGGCAGCGTCGCTGAGCTCATCGGCTTCCGCGCCGGCTGGGGGCTGGGCAACGCCCTGTTCGTGGCCACGGCGCTGGCCGTGATTGTCGGCGTCGCAAGCGGCGGCGCCGGCACGGCGATCATCCTTTACGAGGCCGCGCTCGGCCTGGGCATTTCCCTCGGCCCGCTCCTGGGCGCACTGCTGGGCGGCTGGCAGTGGCGCGCCCCGTTCTTCGGCACGGCCGTGCTGATGGCCTCCGCATTCATCGCGCTGATTGCCCTGCTGCCCAAGACGCCGCTGCCCGAGCGGAAAGTCCGGCTCCGGGATCCGCTGCTGGCCCTCGGACACAAGGGGCTGCGGACGACTGCGGCCAGCGGCCTGTTCTACAACTACGGCTTCTTCACCGTCCTCGCCTTCACGCCGTTCATCCTCGGCATGGACGCCTACGGGATCGGCGGGGTGTTCTTCGGCTGGGGTGTGGCCGTCGCGGTCTTCTCAGTGTTTGCCGCCCCCGTGCTGCAGAACCGCTTCGGAGCGGTCCGGGTCCTCACCGGCACCCTGGTCCTGCTGATGCTCGACCTTGTGGGACTGGGCCTGGCCGCCGGGCACTCGGTGCCGGCCGTCGTCGTCCTCGTGGTCATTTCGGGGGCGCTCCTGGGCATCAACAACACCATCTACACGGAGCTGGCCATGGGCGTGTCCGACTCGCCGCGGCCGGTGGCCTCCGCCGGCTACAACTTCGTGCGCTGGATGGGCGGCGCCCTGGCACCGTTTGCCGCGGCGCAGCTGGGCGAGCACTTCGGCCCGCAGGTGCCCTTCTTCGCCGGCGCGCTGGCCATGGTGGCCGCCATTGCCGTCGTCTTCGGCGGACGCCGCTACCTGGCGGCGCACGAGCCGCACGTGGTGTAGCAACGCCCGGTGTTGTGCAGAACCCGCTGAGGTGACAAAGAACGCCCATGCTTCCGAGGAAGCATGGGCGTTCTTTGTCGGAACGCTGAAGGCGCGGCGGGCCTGACAGAAGCGCCGGCTCAGGCCCTGGCGGACTCTTTCGCGGATTCCTTGGCGGCTTCCTTCGCGGATCCCTTCGGTACGAACAGGGTTTCGGCCTGCTCCAGGGACATGCCGTTGGTCTCCGGGACCTTGAACATGACAAAGAAGAACGACGCCGCCGCGAACAGCGCGTACATGGCGTACGTCAGCGGCAGGGAGGCCGCGGCCATAACCGGGAAGCTCAGGGTGATGGCGAAGTTGGCGATCCACTGCGCGGCCGCGGCCAGGCCCAGGGCCCGGGCGCGGATCCGGGACGGGAAGATCTCCCCCAGCAGTACCCACACCAGCGGGCCCCAGGAGGCGCCGAAGCTGATGACGAAGACGTTGGCGGCGACCAGCGCCGCCGGCCCCCACGCCCCGGGCAGCGAGATCGCGTCGCCGGACCCGGTGGCCGAGCCGAAGGCCAGCGCCATGGTGCCCAGCGAGAGGGCCATGCCGATGGAGCCGGCCAACATGATCGGACGGCGACCGATCCGGTCCACCAGGGCGATTGCCACGAGCGTGACCAGGATGTTGGTGACGGCGGTGGCCACGGAGATGGTGAGCGAATCCTTTTCCTGGAAGCCCACCGCCTTCCACAGCGTGGTGGAGTAGTAGAAGATCACGTTGATGCCGACGAACTGCTGCAGCACGGACAGGATGATGCCGATCCAGACCACCGGCTGCAGGCCCAGGGCCTTGCCGCGCAGGGATCCCTTCTGGCCGGCGAGCTTGTCCTCGTCGATGGCCTTCTTGATGTCGCGCAGGTGCCGGTCCGAGTCCTCGTCCGGGGCGATCGACTTGAAGACCCTGAGGGCCTCCTCGTCCTTGCCCTGGAACACCAGGAACCGCGGCGATTCGGGCAGGGTGAAGGCGATCCAGCCGTAGACGACCGCGGGGACGGCGGCGGCCATGAACATCCAGCGCCAGGCTTCCAAACCAAGCCACAGGGCCTGGTCCGCGCCGCCGGCCGACGTCGCGAACACGGCGTCGGAGAGCAGGGCGGCGAAGATGCCGGTGGTGATCGCCAGCTGCTGCAGCGAGGCCAGGCGGCCCCGGACGTGGCGGGGGGAGATTTCGGAAATGTAGGCCGGCGCGATCACCGAGGCCAGGCCGATGCCGAGCCCGCCCACCAGGCGCCAGAAGATCAGGTCCCAGACGCCGAACGCGAACCCGGTGCCGATGGCGCTGACGAGGAACAGCAGCGCGCCCAGCTTCATGGCCGGGATCCGGCCGTAGCGGTCGGCGATCTTGCCGGCCAGGTAGGCCCCTGCCGCGCAGCCGAGGAGGGCCACGGCGACGGCGAAGCCGGTCACGGCCTCGCTGAGGGCGAACTCGTCCTTGATCGCGTCGACGGCGCCGTTGACGACGGAGGAGTCAAAGCCGAAGAGGAAGCCGCCGACGGCGCCCGCTACGGCCAGCCAAATGACCCTTTTTGGGATCTTGGCGGCGGTCTGGTCATGGGTGGTGGTCATACGGCTCCCTTGGCAGTTCGCGGTCCACGGCCTTCGCCGCAACTACCCAGTCTTGCACCCGACCCGGCGTGCCGCCTGTCACAACCACCGGAAAGTGAGACGAAACATACACTTTGCCGCTGCTGCGGCTGAGGACAGACGACGACGGCCGGCAGTCCAGAAAGACTGCCGGCCGTCGTCGTGTTCCAGACCTCGGGACCGCCTAGTGGGCGGCGGCCACGGCGCCCTCCCGGGCAACCGCCTTCGGGTCCGTGAGTTTCTTGTTCGGCAGGGCGAACGTGATCAGGAAGGCGATGCCGGTGAGCACGGCGGCCGTGAGCATGACCGCGTCGATCGACTGCGCGAAGCCCTCGACGATGGGACGGGTGAGCGTCGGGTTGGCCGTGTGCAGCCAGCTGGTGTCGTTCAGCGAGTCGTTGCTGGCGCCGTTCTTGAAGAAGTCGTAGAGCTGGGCGTTGGCCGGGTCGGCGGCCACGGCCGGATCCTTGAGCACCTTGAGGTAGTCGGCATTCTGCGCGGCGTCCTTCATGCCCGTGGCGATCTTGTCCGCCGCGAGGCTGAAAAGCATCGAGATGAACACGGCAGTGCCAACAGCGCCGCCCATGGAACGGAAGAACGCGGCGGAGGAAGTGCCCACGCCCATGTCCTTCGAGGGCACGGAGACCTGCATGGCCAGCGTCAGCGGCTGCATGCAGAAGCCGAGTCCCAGGCCGAAGAACACGGCGATGGCGCCGGGGACCCACAGCGGGGTGTCCACGCCGAGGGAGAGGCCCATGACGACGGCGGCCACCGTCAGCGTAGCGGTGCCAAGGATCGGGAAGATCCGGTAGGTGCCCGAGGCCGAGATGGTCCGGCCCGCTGTGATGGAGCCGGTGAGGATGCCCACGGTGAAGGTGATCATCATGAGGCCGGCCTCGGTGGGGGTCAGGCCCTTGACCAGCTGCAGGTACATGGGCAGCATCGCGATGGCGCCGAACATGCCGATGCCGATGATGAAGTTCAGCAGCGAGGACAGGCCGAAGGTGATGTTCTGGAACAGCCGGAGCGGGATCAGCGCGTAGTCGGCGGCGTGCCGTTCGGCCAGCAGGAACGCGATGATGCCCACGACGCCGAGCCCGTAGCAGAGGTAGGAGTTCGCGGAGCTCCAGCCCCAGGTGCGGCCCTGTTCGGCCACGAGGAGGAGCGGCACAATGGCCAGCGTGATGGCCGCGGCGCCCCAGTAATCGATCTTCTGCTTCACGTGCTTGGCGGGGAGGTGCAGGTACATGAACACCACCGTGAGGGCCGCGAGGCCGATCGGGATGTTGATCAGGAACACCCAGCGCCAGCCGTCGATCCCGAGGATGGTTTCGGTGCCCGCGAAGGCGCCGCCGATCACCGGGCCCAGGACGGAGGAGATGCCGAAGACCGACATGAAGTAGCCCTGGTACTTGGCCCGGTCCTTGAGCGGCACGATGTCGCCGATGATGGTCAGGGCGAGGGCCAGGAGGCCGCCGGCGCCCATGCCCTGGATGCCGCGGGCAATGGCGAGTTCGGTCATCGAGTGGACCGAGCCGGCATAGAGCGAACCGGCGAGGAAGATCACGATGGCGATGAGATACAGCGGGCGGCGCCCGAAGATGTCACTGAGCTTGCCGTAGAGCGGCGTGCTCACCGTGGAGGTGATGAGGTAGGCGGTGGTGGCCCAGGCCTGCAGGGAGAGGCCGTCGAGGTCGTTGGCGATCGTGTAGATCGAGGTGGACACGATTGTCTGGTCCAGCGAAGACAGGAACATGCCGAGCATGAGTCCCACCATGACGGTGATGGTCTGACGGTGGGTCAGGACCTCTCCCGCGGCGCGCACGGAGGTGGTTTTGGACATGACTGCTCCAAGGTGAAGTGGGGGATTAAGCGGATAGTTGCTTTCAGTAACTATGTTACTGGCTGAATTGTTCCCGCCACTACCTCGGGGAGAAGAAAGTCCTTACCGTTCGACCAGGATCCCGTCCGGATCGCACCAGATCATCACGCCGGGGCGGATGGCCACGCCGTCGATCTCCAGGGGCACGTCGATTGCCCCGGCGCCGTCCTTGGCGCTCTTGCGCGGGTTGCTGCCCAGTGCCTTGACCCCGAGCGGCAGCCCGGCGATGGCGAGCCGGTCCCGGATGGCACCGTTGATAACGACGCCGGCCCAGCCGTTCGCGACGGCGCTCGCCGCGATCATGTCCCCCATCAGTGCCGTGCGGAGGGAACCGGCGCCGTCGACCACCAGGACGGAGCCGTGGCCGGGAGTGGCCAGCACGGTCTTGACCAGCGCGTTGTCCTCAAAGCAGCGAATGGTCCGGACCGGCCCGCTGAAATGCGTGTGCCCGCCCAGGGACTGGAACTGCACCGACACGGATTCCAGCTCCCCGCCGCGCTCGTCGTAAAGGTCTGCAGTATTCAGGGCGGAAGCGTTCACAGTGACTCCTTGCGTGTTAACCGGATGGCGTGGCAGAGCGGGTTGGCAGCGTGTTTCATGACCGAGACTCGCACATTGCGCCCAGATCCGCCGAGTCCCGGTAGTCTGGCTGCGCACTGATACATATGCCTGATCATCAGTTCCAGGGGGAGCCATGAGCATGTCCGATACCACCGCGCCGGCGCTCGCCGAACCCGAACGCCGCGTCCGGCCTGTCTGGACGGCAGGGGTGGTGCTGGTCAACGTCGGCATCAACGCGGCATTCTTCGGCCCGCTCCAGGTGCTCCTCGGCCAACAGGCGGCAGCCTTCAGTGAACCGGACAAGGAAGCCATCCTCGCCCTCGTGACGGGTGCGGGTGCGGCCGTGTCCCTGGTGGCCAACCCCCTCTTCGGCGCCTTCAGCGACCGGACCACCGCGCGCCGGGGGCGGCGGGTGCCGTGGGTGCTCTTCGGTGCCGTCCTGGGTGCCGCGGCCCTGATCGCTCTGGCCGGCGCCCCGGGCGTTGCCGCAATGACTCTTCTCTGGTGCCTCGTCCAGGCCGGCTGCAACGGCGCCTATGCCGCCATCACGGCGGCCATCCCGGACCGCGTTCCGGTACCCCAGCGCGGCATGGTCGGCGGCCTTGCCGCCATGGGCCAGACAGCGGGAATCCTGGCAGGGGCGGCGATCGCCGCCGCCGTCGCCGGAAACTTCGCCGCGGGGTATGTTGTCTGCGCGGTGGCGCTGCTCGCCGGCGTCGTGCTCTATTACTTCAAGAACGACGACGTTCCGCTGCCTGCGCAGGCCCGTCCGCCGTTCAGCCTGGGCGGCTTTGTGCGGGGCTTCTGGATTTCCCCGGCCCGCCATCCGGATTTTGCCTGGGCCTGGCTGACGCGGCTCCTGGTGAACATCGGCAACCATATGGTCACCCTCTACCTGCTGTTCTTCCTCAACGACGCCGTCCGCGTCCGCGAAACCCAGGGTATCGAGCCCGAGTTTGGCGTCCTGATCCTCACGGGCCTGTATGCGGTCATGGTGATCATCACCAGCGTGGTCGGCGGCCGGCTGAGCGACCGCCTGGGCCGCCGGAAGCCGCTGGTCATCATCTCATCCGCCGTGATCGCCGCAGCCTCCCTCATTCTTGCCTTCGCCCCCACCTGGCCGGGTGCGCTGATCGGCGCGTCCGTGCTCGGCATCGGCTTCGGCTGCTATCTGGCGGTGGACTTTGCCCTCATTACCCAGGTGCTGCCCACGGCCCTGAACCGGGGCAGGGATCTTGGCGTCATCAACATTGCCAACTCCCTGCCGCAAGTGCTCGCCCCGCTGATCGCGTACCCCTTTGTTGCCTTCTGGGGCGGCTATGTGGCGCTGTACGTGGCGGCCGCCGTAATTGGGCTTCTGGGGGCCGTGTTCGTGGTGAAGATCAAGGGCGTGGACTGAGCCGCCCGCGTTCCGTGCAGGGGGCTTCGGCGCCCCGGTCTCCTCGCCGGGCGCCCGGATTCGTGGCGTATAGTGGACGGCAATTGCCGCGGCAGCGCGGTGGGCGGATCGCGCCCGGCTGCCGAGAAAAACGACCCCCGGAACGCTGCTGATGCCTGATTTTCACTCAGATCTTCCACCGATGGCCCCTCCACCCACTCTGCCCCGGCAGCGGCTCCGTTACGTGCGGATCCTTGATGTCGCCGCGGGGTTTGCCCGCAAGGGCCTGGACTCTGTGGTCCTGTCCGAGGTGGCGGCCAAGGCGGACGTGCCACTGGGGACGCTGTACCGCTACTTCCCGTCGGCCACCCAGCTGGTCCTGGCGCTGTACCGCAAGCAACTGGGCGAACTGCTCGCGGGGAGCGCGCCGGCGGCGGGCAAGGTCGCGGCCCAGGCCCTCGCGGGAGTGGTGATGGAGATCTTCCACATGCGCCTGATGCAGCCCGCCGTGGAGCAGTCCCTCAACCGGGCGGTCTATGTCAAGGACAACGACACAACGCGGCTGCTGCGCGAGATTGATGCGACGGCCGAGAAGGCAGTGACTGCGGCGTGCGGCGACCCGGCCATTGCCCGGGTCCTGCTGCTGACGGTTACGGGCCTGGTCCAGGCCGTCCGCTGCCGCCGGCTGTCCCTCTTCGAAGCGGAGGAGGACCTGAAGAAGGCCTGTTCCCTCCTTCAGCGGGCCCCGCAGGCCGCGTAACTGGTCTAGACCAGCGACCCGGAATATGCCCTCCCGCGCGTGATCCGGGTCACATATTCTGGAGAAGAAACGTTTCACCACGGGACGGTAGCGCTCCCGGCGGGCGTAACGGGAGCGATGCCCTGTTTACCATTGCTGGACCGGAGCCGGCTGACGCCAGCAAATCGGGGAAACACCGGCGACCGCCACCTCTGGTCGCCGCCGCCCCTGCCAGACCAACTTAAGCATCCTTGCTTGAGCTTCCATGAGCCGTGCGCCCACGGTGAGCCCCAGGAGACAACGACGTGTCCACTGAAACGATCATTCCCGCCGATTCCACCTCCCCGGCTGAGGCAGTAGCCGTGCTCAGCGACGAGGAAATCTTCGCATCCCACGAGGGCGGCAAGCTGTCGATTTCCAGCACCGTCCCGCTTGCCAGCAAGCGCGACCTCTCCATCGCCTACACCCCCGGTGTCGCCCAGGTCAGCCGCGCCATCCACGCCAACCCGGAGCTCGCCAAGACGCTCACGTGGGCCCAGCGCCTCGTGGTGGTGGTCAGCGACGGCACGGCCGTGCTGGGGCTGGGCAACATCGGCGCCAGCGCCTCGCTGCCCGTGATGGAGGGCAAGTCCGCGCTGTTCAAGGCCTTTGGCGAACTCGACTCCATCCCGCTGGTCCTCAACACCACGAACGTCGACGAAATCATCGAGACTCTTGTCCGGCTGCGCCCCAGTTTCGGCGCCGTCAACCTTGAGGACATCGCCGCGCCCCGCTGCTTCGAGCTCGAAGAGAAACTCATCGAGGCGCTGGACTGCCCGGTCATGCACGATGACCAGCACGGCACCGCCGTCGTAGTCCTCGCCGCCCTGACCAACGCCGCCAAGGTGACCGGCCGGACCCTCGACAGCCTGCGTGTGGTCGTCTCCGGCGCCGGGGCCGCCGGGATCGCGGTCGCTGAAATCCTGCTGACGGCCGGGATCGGCGACGTCGTCCTCCTGGACTCCCGCGGCACCATCAACAAGGACCGCGCGGACATCGCCGCCGATCCGGCCAGCAAGAAGGCCCAGCTCGCCGCCCGCAGCAACCCGCGTGGCGTGACAGGCGGCCCGGGGGAGGCGCTGCTCGGCGCCGACGTGTTCGTCGGGGTCTCCTCTTCGAAGCTGGACGAGGAGCACCTCAAGCTGATGAACCACAGCTCGATCGTGTTCGCCCTGTCCAACCCGGACCCGGAAGTCCTGCCGGAGGTCGCGAGCAAGTACGCGGCCGTCGTCGCCACCGGACGCAGCGACTTCCCGAACCAGATCAACAATGTCCTGGCCTTCCCCGGCATCTTCCGCGGCGCCCTCGACGCCGGCGCCCGCCGGATCACGCCGGCCATGAAGCTCGCCGCGGCCCGGGCCATCGCGGAACTGGCCGAGGATGACCTTTC
>Ga0207691_10000228_pt1 | contig 54500 bp, 44 predicted proteins | sample KBSM13metaG_FD_184327 | JGI IMG/M metagenome (GOLD analysis project Ga0207691, IMG submission 184327) | Miscanthus rhizosphere microbial communities from Kellogg Biological Station, Michigan, USA - KBS M1-3 metaG (SPAdes) (version 2) | ecosystem: Host-associated > Plants > Roots > Rhizosphere >...
ACCATATTGTGAAATTTTAATTGTTGGGGTGGCGCTGTGACAGCGGGCGCTGCAAATTTATCGAAAAAATGAGAAGAGGCCTAAGGACAGGCTTGGTCTTTTAGCCTATTTTTTTAAATTTGCACTATGAGCAGGATGAAAGAATTCATTGAATGGCAGTTGTTCGGCGTGTGCACCGCTATTGGGGACAGGCTGGGAATTGCAACATCTAAAATCCGCACCTGGTTTATCTATATATCATTTCTTACAATGGGTTCTCCGCTGATCGTATATTTTGTTCTCGCCTTCTGGATGAACATTAAAAGGTATATCAGCTTTGCCAAGCGGAATCCGCTCAATGCCTGATAAAAGATCTTATCAGTTCACTGCCTTTTTCAGCTTTACCAGTTTCGATAATAATGACTCCAGCAGGTCAAGCCTGAGCATATTAGCGCCGTCACTCTTAGCGTGTGCGGGATCGGGATGTGTTTCAATAAAAAGTCCGTCAGCGCCGGTAGCCAGCGCGGCCATGGCAATCGTTTCGATCATCGCCGGATTACCCCCTGTTACGCCCGCCGCCTGGTTGGGTTGCTGTAAAGAATGGGTGCAGTCCATTACAACGGGTACTCCGTGTTGTTTCATCCAGGGAATATTCCGGTAGTCGACTACCAGATCCTGGTATCCGAACGTAGTTCCTCTTTCTGTAAGTATTATTTTTTCATTGCCGGCCTGGCGAATCTTTTCCACCGCGAATTTCATGGCGGGCCCGCTGAGGAACTGGCCTTTTTTTACGTTGACCACTTTCCCCGTTTCAGCAGCTGCCACCAGCAGGTCGGTTTGGCGGCAAAGGAAGGCGGGGATCTGGAGTATATCCACGAAAGCCGCTGCTGGCGCGGCTTCGTCATGGGCATGGATATCTGATGTGGTGGGAACTTTATATTTCTGGCCGGTTTTTTGAACGAGGCTGAGGGCTTCATGGTCGCCTATTCCTGTGAAGGATCCGGCGCTGGTCCGGTTGGCTTTCCGATAGGAAGATTTGAAAATATAGGGAATGCCCATCTTCCTGCAGAGTGCGCTGACCGTAGAAGCAACATTTTCGAGCAATTCTGCCGATTCCACCACACAGGGGCCGGCGATGAGAAAAAAGTTTTTTTCCTCATAATCCTGCCCCGCAAAGAGGTTTTTTAAAAAAGTTTGCATAAAAAAGCGAATGAACCACCGAAAATAGCGCCTATTTACGTTATACAATTAAACTTATCTCAATTATTCAGGTCTATCTTACCACAGGACACTAAAACCAACAGTATGAAAATAGCTATGTTCAGCGCCTTTCTCGTTCTGGCGCTCTCCGGATGTACAAAGACAACGGTACAACAGGTTAATCAGGTTTATTCAGCGATCTATACCATTACCCCGGATAAATGGGTTGCCGGCCAGGATCAAAATGGTGGCGCTAAATACTTTTTTACCACCCTGTCGATACCGGAGCTCACCCAGCAAATTGACCTCAACGGGGGCGTGGTGGTATATCTGACATTCGACGACCCTACCTCCGGCGATCCTACATACGAAGCACTTCCTGAAACTTTCGATGCTGTTGCCTATGGTGCCCTTCATACGACGGGTTCCGTTACGATCGATCTGCGCGCAGCTGATGGGGGAGACATGACTTCGGCCATCTCCTCGACAGTTGGCATTAAAGTGGTCCTCATGGATGCTCAGCCGCTCGATTAGCGGTTTGTTAGGAGGGATGGGAAACGGTAATATCAGGAGGATTTGTATTCGCCGAAAACTTCTCTGAGCGTATCGGCGATTTCTCCCAGCGTGCATTCTGCTTCGACCGCCTCCACGACGGTGGGCATAAGATTTTCACCGGATGCGGCCTGGTCGTTCAGGAGCTGCAGGATCTGATCGCATCGCGCATGATTACGGCTTCTTCTCAGGGTGGCCAGTTTTTCAGACTGAATCTTACGAATGGAATCATCGATCCTGAAAATTTTTGCGGGCGACGTCTCCTCCGTTTCAAAGGAATTTACACCTACAATAATCTTTTCTCCGCTTTCCACACCGCGCTGATGCGTATAGGCCGCTTTTGAAATTTCGTTTTGTATAAAACCCTGTTCGATGGCAGGCACGCTTCCTCCCATTTCGTCAATTTGTGAGATCAGCGACCAGGCCGCGTCTTCCATTGATTGCGTCAGGGATTCCACAAAATAGCTGCCACCCAGCGGGTCGGCCGTCTGGGCCACACCACTTTCAAATCCGAGAATCTGCTGCGTACGAAGGGCAACAGCGGCGGCTTCCTCCGTGGGCAACCCCAGGGCTTCATCAAATCCGTTGGTATGCAGGGATTGGGTGCCGCCCAGAACGGCCGCGAGGGCCTGTACCGTTACACGGGCAATATTGTTGGTGGGTTGCTGCGCAGTAAGTGTGCTGCCACCCGTCTGTGCATGAAAACGCAACATCATGGCCTGAGGATCTTTTGCGCCAAGCTCTTTCATGATCGTGGCCCACATACGCCGGGCAGCGCGGAACTTGGCGACCTCTTCAAACAGGTTGTTATGGGCATTGAAGAAGAAAGAAAGCCTTTTTCCGAACTGGTCGATGTCGAGTCCTTTTTCTATCGCAGATTTCACGTAGGCTTTTCCGTTGGAAAGGGTGAAGGCGATTTCCTGGACGGCGGTGCTTCCTGCTTCCCGGATATGATATCCTGAAATCGAGATCGTATTCCACTTCGGCAATTCTTTGCCGCACCACTCGAAAATATCTGTGATGATCCGCATCGAGGGACGGGGAGGATATATATAGGTCCCGCGGGCAGCATATTCCTTAAGTATGTCATTCTGTACGGTACCGGAAATTTTTTTGAGGTCCGCTCCCTGCTTTTTGGCGAGTGCCACGTAGAACGCGAGCAAAATAAATCCCGTCGCGTTGATCGTCATGGAAGTCGTAATTTTTTCCAGGGGGATGCCTGCGAATAATTCTTCCATATCGTGAATGGAATCGATGGCTACGCCAACCTTTCCCACTTCGCCCTCCGCCAGGGGATGATCGCTGTCGTATCCGATCTGTGTAGGAAGGTCGAAGGCAACACTTAGCCCGGATACGCCCTGCTTCAAAAGATAGTGATAACGTCTGTTACTTTCTGCCGCCGTACTAAAACCCGCGTACTGCCGCATGGTCCAGAGCTTCGACCGGTACATGTCTTCCCTGATACCGCGGGTGAAGGGAAATTCACCCGGCTTTTCCCTGTCTCCGCGAGGTTGGGCATCGTAGTACGGAAAAATTTCAATGCCCGAGTCGGTGTAAATTTTTTTCGCCATAACGACTTCAAACTTCAGCAAAGTACCCGAATTTTCTGTTCCGAGGAATTATTTTGGAAGAAGGAAATACTGCTTTCTGTACTTTCGCTGACAGAAAAAACTCAAGGAATGGGATATCTCAGTACCACGGAAACCGTTATTGCCATATCAATCGCGGTCCTGCTGGCAGGACTTTTAGCGTACATTTTTATCGTCCAGCGCAGACAGGCAAAAAAAGGAATACAGGATAACCAGGCGGTAAAAGATCCTTCCATCGTGCAACTGAAGCTCCAGGCTTATGAACGACTGACTCTCCTGGCAGACCGCATCGCCCTGCCCAACCTGATCAGCCGCTGCAACCAGCCGGGCCTCAGTGTGCAGGAAATGCAGAACCTGCTGGCTCAAACCATACGACAGGAATTCGATCACAATATCACCCAGCAGATATACGTGAGCCCTGAAGCATGGGACGCTGTCCGAAACCTCAAAGAGCAAAACCTGCTGATCATTCATCAGGTGGCTTCCTTCATGCCCGCCGGCACTTCGGGTCAGGACCTCAATAAAAGCCTGCTTGAAATGGTAGTACAGAATCCAAAAGCTTCCCTGCACAGCCTGGTCTCCGAAGCACTGAGTTTCGAAGCGAAAAAAGTGCTTGGATAGCAAGAAATCCACCAGCCACGGCAACGGATCAGCCTTTGTAAATGGCCCATTTTTTTGGTACCTTTAGGCCTGAATATTTTTATGGAAACGCAGACAGAATCTCCCTTGCAGTTCAGTTCCGGTGCAGTAAAAGAGATCAGCAGACTGATGCAGGAACCGGGCTTTGATACAAATACATTTTTGAGAATAGGCGTCAAAGGCGGCGGCTGCTCCGGCCTTTCTTATATTCTCGGCTTCGACAAACGCCAGGAGCATGATCAGCTTTTTGAATCCGGTTCGATTACTTTCATCATGAATCCGGCGCACGCCATCTATCTTTCCGGCATGGAAATCGACTGGGACGAAGGCCTGAATGCGCGCGGATTTACATTCAGGAACCCGAACGCATCCAAGACCTGCGGATGCGGCAGCTCGTTTGCCGTCTGAAATCATACCGGAGCTTATCCGGACTTTCAGCCTGTTACTGTTGTGCTGGCTCCTTCCTCACCCTGGTGGCGGGTATCCACTTTCCGGTAGGAAAGGAAAAACACGACAGGGAAAATCAGGAGTGAAAATATGGTGGCGCAGATCAGTCCGCCGATCACGACGCGGGCCAGAGGGCGCGAACTTTCCGAACCAATTCCCATAGACAACGCTGCCGGCATCAGGCCAATAGTAGCCATCAGCGCGGTCATCAGTACCGGACGGATCAAAGAATTCACCCCACGCTTCACAGCGGTATAAAGAGGATTTTCTCCCCGCAGCCTTTCGAGGTTATGTTTGAAGGAAGTAATCAGCAGTACGCCTTCCAGAATGCAAATGCCAAAAAGGGCAATAAAGCCGATCCCAGCAGAGATGCTGAAATTGGTACCCGTGATCAGCAACGCTACAATACCACCTACGACAGCAAAGGGAACGTTAAGAAAAACCAGGCCGGCGTCCTTGAGATTACCAAACATAATGAACAACAACAGGAAAATCAGCAACAGACTGATCGGTACAACTTCCATCAATCGTTTGGAGGCTCTCTGCTGGTTCTCGAAATCTCCCTGCCAGACCATGCTGTAGCCTTTTTTCAGTTTAACCGTGTCTTCTACTTTTTGCTGGGCTTCTGCGATCGCCGAACCCATGTCCCTTCCTTCTATCGAAAATTTAATTGCAGAATATCTTTCGTTGTCATCACGAAAGATCAGGCAGGGTCCGGTCTTTTGCGTGATATTGGCAATTTCCTTTACAGGTACTTTGGAGCCGGATGAGGTGGGAACGAGCAGGTTTCCGATATCATCCACCGTGGTGCGGAATTCTTCGGGAAAACGGATCCTTACGGCAAATCTTCTGACGCCTTCGTATAGCTGCGTGGCGGCTTTTCCGCCGATAGCCATTTCAATGACGGCATTGGCGTCGGCGGTAGACACGCCGTATAGAGCCATACGGCTCTGGTCGAGGTCGATGTCAAGTTCCGGCTGGCCGATATTCCGGATTACGCCGAGATCCGTAATGCCCCTGACTTTTTTAAGGATATTGTACACTTCGTCTGACTTGGACTCCATATAGTTCAGCGAGTCACCGAATATTTTCACACAGATGGATCCCTTAACACCCGATACCGCTTCTTCCACGTTGTCCATGATGGGCTGAGAGAAATTAAGTTCTGCGCCGGGAACCACAGAGAGGGCTTTACGCATTTGTTCATTCAGCTCCGCTTTTGAAATCTTCGGTTTCCAGTCCTCCTGCGGATAAAGAGACACGTCGAATTCATTGTTGTAAAATCCGGTAACATCCGTTCCGTCGTCAGGCCGTCCGGTTTGTGAAACAACCTTGCGAACCTGGGGAAACTGCATCATGATGCCCCGCAGCTGATTGGAAATCTGCACAGACTTATCCAGGGAAATGCTGTAAGGCATCGTTGCGCGCACCCATATGGAGCCTTCATTGAGCTCCGGCAGAAACTCGCTGCCCAGGAACCTGAACGCATAAAGGCCCGCCACGATCACCACCACCGAGATGGCGAGTGACAGTCTTTTATTGCGAAATACAAACCGGAAACCATTCATAATCCTGGCGGTCATAAAATGGGTGAACGGATTGTGCTTTTCACTGACATTCTTATTTAACAGGGCATTGACCAGCACCGGCACAAGGGTAAGCGTAAATATCAACGCGCCAAGCAGGGCAAAGCCGAGTGTATAGGCCAGCGGTGAGAAGAGTTTTCCTTCCACTTTCTGAAATGAAAAAATAGGAATCAGCGCTGTAATAATGATCACTTTGGAAAAGAAGATCGCCTTTGCCAGTTCGGCGCCTTTCTTTTTGATCATGCCCATCTTGGCAAGCCTGTTGAACCGGTCCATGCCATAGGCGCGGGCTTTCTCGTCCAGCATTACAAAGAGTCCTTCCACCATAACGACCGCACCGTCGATGATGATCCCAAAGTCGATCGCCCCCAGGGAAAGCAGATTGGCTGACATGCCCATGAAATGAAGACAGATAAATGCAAAAAGCAGGGACAATGGAATAATGATGGAAACGATCAGCGTAGTCCGCCAGTTAAACATGAACAGAGATACGATCAGTGTCACGAGCAGAATGCCTTCGATCAGGTTGTGCATCACCGTGTGAGTAGCATAATGAATAAGCTCTTCACGGTTATAAAAAGGGACGATCTTCACATCCGGAGGCAGCACACGGTCATTCAGTTTACTGATTTTTAGTTTCAGCGCGCGGATGACTTTATCAGGATTCTCACCTTTTCTCATCAGCACGATGGCTTCCACTGCATCGTGCTGGTCGGTTATCTTCCTCTTGCCCGCGCTGTCAATCGCATCGGAGCGGCCTACTTCCCCCAGGCGCGGCAGGCCGGACACTTCCACATCGGCAACATCCCTCACAAGTACCGGCAGACCGTTAATATTGGTGATAAAAATATTCCTGATCTCATTGATATCATTGAGCAGTCCGATACCACGGACAATATAGGCCTGGTTATTTTTTTTGATCACATCCCCCCCGATATTAATGTTGCTTTTGTTAACGGCTGTATACACATCGAGCGGCGTGATGCCCAGGCCTGCGATTTTTTGCGGATTCAGTCTTATCTCATAAGATTTCACCGTACCCCCGAAGCTTACAATGTCAGCGATACCGGGAACCGACCGGAGTTCCCGGTCTACCGTCCAGTCCTGAATGGTCTTAAGCTCCCGCGGGTCGCGGAAAGAGCTTTCCAGGGTGTAGCGGAAGATCTCGCCTGTCGGACCGGTGGGAGGCTGTACCTGAGGGTTGATGTTTTCCGGAAGTTCCGCGTTCTGGATCATCGTATTCACCTGGGTCCGGGCATAGGCATCCTGCACCTCATCTTCAAAAATCAGCTTGACCACGGAGAGGCCGAAAATGCTCGTCGACCGGAGACTTGTTTTACGGTTAACGGGATTGAGTGCAATTTCAATGGGGATGGTTACAAATTTTTCAACTTCTTCTGCGCTTCTTCCGGGCCATTGGGTGATGACGGTGATCTCGGTATTGGTTACATCCGGGAAGGCCTCGATGGGCATGTTGATGAAAGTGATCACCCCATAGATTACCAGGATCACCGTCGCGAAATAGATGAAGTATTTATTCTTGAGTGAAAAAGCCAGTATCCCTTTTAACGTTTTGTTCATCGGATCGGATTTAGCTAACTGTTGAGTTCCTGGTAGATAAGGAGCGCCTGCGTGCCGATCAGTTTTTCACCTTCGGAAAGTCCTTCGGAAATAAAACTCCTGTCGCCAACAGTATTCAGTACTTGTACAGGCCGGATGCTGATGTCGGAACGGGACTTGAAAACCAGAACATAATACTGGCTGTGGTCGAAGATGAGCGCGCGCGACGGAATACTGATCATTCTTTTATTTTCAGCGGAATTGACGACGACACTGGCAAACATTTCAGGTTTTAACAGATAACCGGGATTGGACAGCACGATCAGCAGCTTCATCACTTTGTTGGACGGGTCCAGTACGTTCATCACACGGTCTATCCTGCCGCGGAAAATCTTTCCCGGATAGGAGAGCGTAGTAATGTTTACGCTGTCGCCGGTCTTTACGAAAGCAATATTGGATTCATACACATTGGCCATCACCCAAACGGTTTTCAGGTCCGAAATCGTGAACAGGGAAGTGGTGTTGTCCGGACGGATCATCATATTATTGTTCACCTGCCGTTCCACCAGGTATCCGTCAATCGGCGATTTGATCAGGTATTGCCCGCCCATATTTCCACCATTGATGGCGAGCACTCTTTTTGTTTTTTCAAAGGCGGACTGGGCCTGGTTATAGGCCTCCTGCGCAGCAAGAAGATCCCGTTCGGATGCCAGACCACTTTTAAACATGTCGCTGGTGGCGTCGAGATTTTTTTTGGTCAGTTCAACATTTGATTTGCCGGTAACATAATCGTTGCTGAATCCTGCCATCTCAGGACTACGGATGACGGCCAGCGTCTGTCCCTGCTTTATGAAGTCACCTACCATCGCCCGGATTTCTGATACCTGGCCGCTGACCGTCGGAAAAATCCTGATCACATGGTCTTCGTTAAAGTCCACCTTGCCCGTAAGCGTAAGGGTATTCAGTACGCGGGAACTGCCGACGGTATCGATTTCAATCGTTTTGAACAGGGAGTCAGGAAGCACATAGCCTTTATTGTCCGATACGGGATCTGTATTCGGTCCGGTGCATGACCAGAGGCAGACTACACAGGCTGAAAATAGGGGGATCAAATAACGATGACGCATAAGCGAATTTCTTAGGGGTGAAAAAATTCTGTTCCTGTGTAATAATTGATGTCTTCCAGGGCGCTGAGCCGGTTGAACTGAATGGCGTTGGAAGAAAGCGTATTGGTTTTATATGAGTCATAGAAATCCAGGAAGTCTAGCAGGGTCAGATTTCTTTTGCGGTAGTTGATCAGCACCTGTTCCAGCAATCTGTTAAAGTCGGTTAGAAATTTCGGATCGATCGTCCGGTATATTCTGTCGTTGGCAAGCGCTTTTTCAAATGCGTGCGTCACATTTTCCTGGACCGTCGCTTCTGTATTCTGCTGAAGGACTGCATTGGCATCAGCTGCAATCCTGGCAGACTGGATATTGCCTTTATTACGGTTGAAAAATGGGAGGTCGATGGCGGCTCCCAGACTTGTCAGGTTGTTGATATAGCTGCCCTGCTGGTCGTAGGCCAGGGCCAGGGTGAGGTTGGGAACGCCAAGTGATTTCTGATAATCGTAATTCAGCCTGCTGGCTTCCACACTGGTTCTTGCGATCAGGAGGTCTGTGCGGTTCCTGTAAGCCGAGTCGAGCAGTGTGGTGACCGGGAATTGAGAAGGATTAAACGCATTGATCCGGCCGGAGTCAAGCAAAGGGATAAGGTAGGATCCTTTTACCCGGAGGATAAGGCGCAACTCACTTTGCTGATCGGCAATCTCATTGAGCAGGTCGTGGTATTCTCCCAGGAGAGTATAAAGCTGCCCTTTTACCCGGATAACTTCTTTTTCTGCGATATAACCCCTGCCTTCCTGTTCTTCAAAGGCCGCGACCACCTGTTGCAGGGACCGGATTTCTTCGTCGTATACCGTTGCTGAGCGCTGCAGGTAATATATGTTGAAGAAATCAGTACGCAACTGATATTTCAATGTGCGCATCAGATCGTAAAACTGGTATTCAGCCATCCTGGTATTAGCCTGTGCAATACGGATCTGTTTATTTCTTTGTCCGGCCAGATAAATCAGCTGTGAAAGTTGCGCTGAAAGCTCACCGCCTTCTGTCCCGAAGCCGGCAGGGAAAAATTTTTTCGTTTGTGTATTGTAGAGACTGTAGTACAAGGACAGGTTGGGATTCGGATATAGCCTGGCCTGTATCTCCTGTGCTTTTTGTACCTCTATATTATATTTCTGGGCAAGTAAAAGGTAATTCCCATGGATGAAGAGGGATTCTGCACTGTCGAGTGAAAGCTTCAGGGAATCTGCAGAAGTCTGCCCGGAAGCAAACTGAAAAAAAGCAAATGAAAATACCGACAGAAAGGTTTTTAGCGACATGCGGATAATCAGGAAATGGATTGTTGATAATGGTGTGTTTTGCTACTGCACAAGGGCGTTGAAGCGGAATCCCATACCGTGGATCGTTTCAAGGTTGACAGTAGGGTCGGCCTTAAAATACTTCCTGAGTTTAGTGATGAATACATCCATACTTCTGCCCAGGAAATAGTCGTCTTTACCCCATACGTTCAACAGTACTTCTTCTCTTTTAAGAATGCGGTTAGGATGTTCGCACAGGAAAAGAAGGAGTTCTGCTTCTTTCCTGGTCATGTTATGGGTTGAGCCGTCGATGTTCAACTTCAGGTCGTTGAAGGAAAATACAAGTTTTCCAATCCTGAACTGAAGCATTTTTTCTGAGTGCATTTTCTTTGTCCTCCTCAGGAATACGTCCATGCGCAGGAGGAGTTCCTGCATGCTGAAGGGTTTAATGATATAGTCGTCCGCACCGGATTCAAATCCGTGGATGCGGTCTTCTTCCAGCGACTTGGCAGTTATGAGCAGGATGGGAATCATATCTGACTGCTGGCGTATCTTTCTGGCCACTGTAAATCCATCCTTATGGGGCATCATGACATCCAGCAGGCAAATGTCAAAATTTTCTTTACTGAATTTGTCCATTGCGGCCTGTCCATCCGCACAAAGCACCACATCATATCCTGCATCGGCGAGATTGTCTTTAATGACATAGCCGAGACTCAGATCATCTTCTGCGAGTAATACTTTTGATTTGTTGTTCATGATCGTAATTTAAAAGGGGATGAGTAACCGGAACTCCGTGCCAATTCCGGGTAGACTGTGCACTCGGATTTTTCCATCGTGACCGTCGATAATCCTTTTTACAAAGTTCAGGCCCATTCCAAACCCTTTCACATCGTGCACATCGCCGGTAGGGACCCGGTAAAATTTTTTAAAAATGTCTTTGAGATATTTTTTTTCAATTCCAATACCATTGTCTTTTACCGAAATAAAATAATCTGATTCCTCCCGGCCGGTTTCGACAACGATATGGGGAGACGGGGAATACTTCAGTGCGTTTTCCAGTATATTAATGATAGCCAGTTCGAGATGACTTTCGTCTGCCTGGATATTCGTTTCGTAGTTGTCGACTTTAAGATCTACACGGGCCTGTTTTTGTTCAATCAGCGGCTGCAGTTTATTGAGGGCCTGTTCAATCAGTCGGGCCGGCTGCACCCTGTCTTTGTCGATGGGGAATCTTTTGTTTTCTATGGTAGCGGACTTGAGCAGCTTTTCCACCTGATTTTGCAGGTGTTCTGTCTGATGCTGTATGATGGCGGCATATCTTGTCAGTCTTTCCGGTTTCTGATTGATGTCCTGTTGTGCCAGCACGTCGGAAGCAATCTTTATTACTGCAAGGGGCGTCTTGAATTCATGCGTGAAATTGTTGACGAAATCCTTTTGCACCTCGGCCAGGAATTTCTGACGATAGAAATAAAAAAGGCTGATGGCGAGACCGATCAGCGCCAGGATCAATGCAAGGCTGCTGATGATCCAGAAATTCATTTCGCGGAGGATATAGGCAGACCGGTGAGGGAAATAAAGCAGGATATGATCATAGTTTTCCTCATATACCGGCAGGCCGCGGGCGGGCGTCACACTAAAACCTGATGCTGCTGTGGGGATATAATCTTCATAAAGGTATCTTCTCGACTTGCTGCTGTATGCGCCCAGTTTGACATCAGTCAGTACATCAAAATCGCTGAATTCCTTCCGGATATAAAAAGTGAGTGAATCCTGAACCGGAATGGTGTCCGCCTTAAAAATATAGTTGTCGTTAGCCGGATTGTGAATTAACTGTTGCAGGCTCTGGCTGGGATTGTCGTTCATGGACAGGTCTTCAAATACGGCCCTTAAACTCTTTACCACATTGTTATTGAACTGTTTTTGTTCAAAAGAATAAACCTTGGTCAGCCAGTAAAGCTGTACAACCACGATTAGGCCGATTAACACAGTGGCTGTCAGGACAAGCCACTTCAGCATGGAAGACCTCATGTTCAAAAAAAAATCAGAACGCAAAATTGACAAAGTTTCTGTCTTCTAAAAGTACAAAATTGGTTAACCAGCGGTTAAAGAGTTGAATTTCAGTATCAAATAAGGCAGATGGGGAAGGGAGGGCTGGCACTGTTTTCTCATATACAGAGGATGTCAGCCGCTCTTATGGCGGACTACAAACAGTTAAAACATCAGTACATGAAAAAAACAATGCTTTTATTAGTGGCGGCTTTCCTTTGTTGTACCGCAATGGCTCAGCAGCCGCCAAAGCCACCTCCTCATCCTCATCCAAAGCATCATCATTACAAACATGCGCACGCGCATCATTCAACGCCGCCGCGCCCGCCGGCGCCTCCACATCCCGGCGGAACGCCGCCCCATCCGCCGGCACCGCCACATCCCGGTGGAACGCCGCCCCATCCGCCGGCTCCGCCTCATCCGCCGGCTCCGCCTGGCGGAACACCGCCCCATCCACCAGCCCCGCCATCACCACCGCATCCATAAATGCTCCGGCAACAAAAAAGAAAACCCTCCGTCTCCGGAGGGTTTTTTAATATCTGTACAGATAGTATCTATTTAACTGGCACTGGCTTTTTCTTCAACACGATCGTAGACTCCGCGTCCGCCGCACCCAGGGGTCTGCTTCTGGCAAGGTCAACCAGGATCGGCGCAGCTACAAAAATAGAAGAATATGTTCCGGTGATTACCCCGATGAGCATGGCAAATGCAAATCCTTTGGTTACCTCTCCGCCTACCAGAAAGAGAATCAGGATGGTAAGGAATACGGTAAGTGATGTCATTACCGTTCTACTCAGTGTTTCGTTTACGGCTTTATTGATGATTTCGGCCTTTGTCTTTCCGCGCAGGATGCGACTGTCTTCGCGGATACGGTCAAATACAATCACCGTATCGTTCATCGAAAATCCAATCACCGTAAGGATGGCAGCAATAAAGTGCTGGTCTATCTCCAGCGGGAAAGGCACGATGGATGGCAGGAAAGAGAAGACCGCCAGCGTTACCAGCACGTCGTGCAGCAGCGCGATGATCGTTCCCAGTGAATACCTCCAGTCGCGGAAACGGATAAAAATATAAAGGAAGATAATGATCAGCGCAAAGACGGTTGCTTTAACCGCACCTGCTTTCAGATCATCTGAAATGGAAGGGTTGACTTTTTTCGACTGCTGAATAAATTTCGGCGGCGTCGTGAATTCCTGCGCGGTTGTACCGGGCGGAAGGAATTTCTGAACCCCGGCAAACAGTTTGTTGGCGACCATCGAATCAGCCACCGCGCCTTCCTGGTTAACCAGGTAGTCAGTGGTGATTTCAAACTGCTGATTGGAACCGTAAGTCTTTACTTCGGGGTATTTACCAAATTGCACGTTGAGGGCATCCTTGATCTCCTGTTCATTCAGGGGCTTTGTGAATTTTACGATATAACTCCTTCCTCCGGAAAATTCCACGCCCTTTCGGAATCCGTGGAAGTAGGCGGAGATACCAAGCACCAGAACGATAACCGAAATCACATAGGTAACCTTCCGGTATTCGATGAATTTGAAATTTGCGTGGCGGAAAACTTTCTGGGAAACCTTTGTGAAATACTGAAAATGCCTGTTTTTGTTAGTATAAAAATCGGTGATCAGCCTTGAAACCAGGATTCCGCAGAACAGCGAGAGGGCAATACCCAGCATCTGTGTGGTTGCGAATCCAAGTACGGGACCGAGTCCAAAATATGCCAGGATCGCTGCGGTCAGGAAGGTGGTAACGTGTGCGTCGAGTACGGGTGCCAGGGACCTCCGGTAACCATCGTTCACCGCAAGCTGGTAACTTTTTCCCCGCGTAAGTTCTTCTTTGATTCTTTCAAATATGATTACGTTGGTATCCACGGCCATACCGATGGTCAACACCAGACCGGCGATACCGGGCGCTGTAAGCGTCGCATGCATCGCGCTGAGTATACCGATAGTGAAAAGCAGGTTCAGGATAAGTGCAATATTGGCAACCCATCCCGCGGTGTTATAATAAACCAGCATCAGGATGAAGATCACAAGGAAGGAGATAAGGAACGCCATGGCACCACCTTTTACAGCAGCGCGTCCGAGGGTAGGACCTACAACCTGTTCCTGAACTATGCGTGCAGGTGCATTGAGTTTTCCACTCTTGAGGATGTTGGCCAGGTCGGTAGCTTCGTTAAGACTCTTGTCTGAGCCACGGCTGCCCATCGTGATCTGTGAATTTCCTCCTGTGATCGGACCGTTAACATAAGGAGCAGAATAGACGACATCATCCAGTGCGATGGCGATCGGCAATCCCACATTGTCTGTGGTCATCTTGGCCCATACGTCTGATCCGTGTTTATTCATGCTCATTTCAACCACCACACCTCCCGTCACCGGGTCATAGTCCTGGCGTGCATCGGTAATTACTTCTCCTTCGAGTTTGGCCTTGTCCGAACCTGGAACGCCCTTGATAGCATAGAGTTCCAGGTAATTATAGGCCTTGCCGTTGTCATCGGTTTCCGCCTTTCCATACATGAATTTCAGATTGGCGGGAAACTGGTTTTTTATGATCGGCAGATTCAGGTAATAGTTTATGGTGGCGGTGTCCTTAATGAGGGGCGTTGCGAGTGCTGAAGGGTAGCGTACCTGTCCTTTCGAATCCTGCTGCGGTTGAATGAAGCGAAGGATACGAAGCGGATTGCGGTTTAACGCACTGGTCACGCTGTCGGAGGAGTCGGCCATTGCCGTCAAAGCAGAATCTCTTGCACCGTTCAGGTACTTCTGCAGCAGTTTGTCTGAATTCTGAAGAGCGTTGGAGAGTTCAGAAATATTGTAGACTTCCCAGAATTGAAGGTTGGCAGAAGACTGAAGGTATTTTCTTACACGGTCGGGATCGGTGGCGCCCGCCAGTTCCACGGTGATGATATTCTTATTTTCATCCAGCTGGATATTGGGTTGGGAAACGCCAAATTTGTCGATACGCTTGGTGAGTACCTGGTAAGTTTGCTTCATACCCACCGATGCCTGATCCCGCAGGAAGCGGAGGACTTCAGCGTCGGATGACTCAAATTTCAGTTTGTTTCTGTTTGTATTGGCGAACAATGGAGCCAGTTTCGCTCCGGGATTGGCTTCCCTGAATGCTTCTGCGAACAGGTCAATATAGTTTGCGCCGCCGTTGGTGAGTTTTTTCTGGTTTGCCAGCTGAAGTGCCCGGATGAGGTTGGCGTCGCGCGGGTTATTGGCGAGGCCTTTGATCAGTCCCTGCAGTTCAATATCGAGGGTTACATTGATACCGCCCTGAAGATCCAGACCGAGCAGAAGTTCGCTTTCCTTGGATTTCTGGTAAGTAGTGCCCCACCAGGTGATCTTGGTGTCTTTTGTGGAGTCCAGCAGCTTCTGCAAACGGTCACGCACAAACGATTTCAGGCTGTCGTTGTAGAGCACCTGCTGGTCCTGGTTACCGGGATATTTGGCCTGCGCTGTAGGGTAGTTATTTTTTACATAACGTTCTGCCTTTTGCAACATGGCAGACTCATGTTTATTGACAAACCAGGTAAAGGATAATTGATAAAGGGAAATGACGATCAGTAAGCCTGCAAAGATGCTAACCAGCGCTCTCATTGGTTTTCGGTTTTTTTAAAGAGCGGCAAAGATATGTTTTCTGTCTGATAATTAAAATGTTAAGGTGAAGGGAGAGACGCCATGTTTTGCTATTTTCACGCCTGAAACTAAAAAACAGGAAAATTCATTGAATTTCATGATTTCGGACAAGTTCAGGACGGGCGGGATTAAAGGAATTCTATGCCGGTTAACGATTATACTGCTGATACACAGTGCATTTTCCTGTACCAAGAATGCAGGCATCAATGCAAACAAGTCTTTCATCGCGCTTAGCAATGTAGCCTATGGCACGGGGACAATAACTCTTTATCTCAGCGGAACACCCCTGGGGAATCCCCTGGGCTTTGGCGAAAGTTCCGGCATGCCCGGAAATCCTTATGATACATCGGTTTCAACGGTGAGTCTGATGTCCGTTATGGACGGAATGGATACGCTTCTGAACGGATATGCGGCTTTCCAGCAGAATGCCTACTACAGTATTTTTGCCTATGATTCGGTCGTCCGTGGCAAGGTGGGTCTGCTCACGCTTCAGGACTTTCTGGTTTCCCCACCCGTAGAAACGAATTCCTGCGTACGGTTTTTGAATTTTGTTCCGGGTGCACCTACTGGGTTTATCCTGACCAACGCAGACACAACGTTAATTCCTACTACATTACTTGTAAATGTGGCACGCAATCCACTGCCCGGTTCTTCGAACTATGATTTCAAAACCAATATTCCGAGCGGGACTTTCGAAGTTTTTGCCTACCACGACAGTGCACGCTATAGCGCGGACAGCAGTAATATCAGGTTTGTCGACTCCCTGACCCTTGACCCGCTGCTCAGCTATAATGTCTGTCTCCAGGGTTTTTTTGATTCCGCGTCAGGCACCAACAAGCTTACCCTGAAATCAATCCGGTTAAATTAATTGCGGGAGTCTGGGAAAACCGGCATAAACTATTTTTCATAACTTCGCGGCCGCAACAAAATACTATGCAGTTATCCTCTATTTTAAACCGCTTCAGCGAACCCGAGACCCTGAAAATGGCAAAACTCGGACGTGAACTTCGTGCAAAGGGAATTGATGTAATTGACCTGAGTCTGGGCGAACCGGATTTTGATACGCCTGACCATATCAAGGTTTCTGCCAAGAAGGCCATCGACGATAACTGGAGTCATTATACACCAGTATCCGGGTATCCTGATCTGCGCCAGGCAGTTTGTGACAAACTGAAAAGAGATAACCAGCTCGACTACAAGCCGGAGCAAATTGTCACATCGACAGGTGCAAAACAAAGCCTGGCCAATGCCATACTCGCCCTGGTGGATGATGGCGATGAGGTGATTATTCCTACACCTTACTGGGTAACCTATTCTGAACTAGTCAAGATCGCCCGCGGGAAAGTAGTGGAAGTGCATACAAGCCTGGAATCCGGTTTTAAGGCCACACCCGAACAGGTGGAAGCGGCCATCACACCGAAAACAAAGGCCTTTCTTTTTTCCTCACCCTGCAATCCTTCCGGTGCGGTATATAGTAAAAAAGAACTGGAAGGTCTGGCATCGGTATTCCGTAAACACCCGGATATTGCTATCCTTTCAGATGAAATTTACGAATACATCAATTTCGTAGGAAAGCACGAAAGCATCGCACAGTTCGATGACCTGAAAGACCGCATCATCATCATCAACGGGCTAAGCAAAGGATTTGCGATGACAGGATGGAGACTGGGATATATCGCAGGACCGGTGGAAGTCGCCAAAGCCTGCGAAAAACTGCAGGGACAGTTTACGAGTGCAACCAATTCCATTACGCAGAAAGCGGCGGTGACCGCGTTGACGGCTGACCTGAAACCCAGTTTCGCCATGGTGGATGAATTCAGACGCAGAAGAGAAAAGACCATGGAACTCGTAAGTAATATTCCCGGAATAAAATGTTTTAAGCCTGAAGGTGCTTTCTATATTTTCCCTGATATTTCTTCTTTCTTTGGAAAAAGCGACGGGGAAACCACCATTCGCAATTCAAATGACTTCAGTATGTATCTCCTGAATGCGGCCCACGTATCCTCTGTGATGGGTGACGCTTTCGGAGAACCGCGCTGTGTGCGTTTTTCCTTTGCCAACAGCATGGGCAACATCGAAAAAGCCTGGCAGCGTGTTGCAGCCGCGCTGGCGAAACTGAAATAATGCAGGAATGGCTAAAAGTGAAAGCAGGAATGGTGAAAGTAAGTGCATCCTAACCGCTACCAGGTAAAACTGCTGACTTCTTCATCAGCGTATCGTGGATTTTCAATACCTGGGGCAGCAGGGGAGTCCGTTCATCATTTTCGATGATGAAATCGCATCTCTTCATTTTTTCCTTTTCATCCATCTGGCGGTTCATGCGCTCGAGGACCTTTTCCCTTGGGACACCGTCTCTTTTCATAACTCTTGCGATGCGCAGTTCAACCGGTGCGGTTACGCCGATAACCTGGTCCAGGCCGGTTTCCAGTCCGGCTTCGAAGATCAGCGCTGCTTCTTTGATCGCGTAAGACGCGTGTTGTTTCCGCATCCATGCCGCCGCGTCCTCGCGGGTTTTCGGATGGACAATGGCATTCAGCCTGGCCAGTTTGCCGGCATCGCTGAACACCGTACCCCCGATATAAGCCCTGTTGAGCTGACCATCGATATAGGCGGCCTCGCCAAACAATTCCCTGATCTGATTCTTCAGTTCCTGATGTTCATTCATGAGACGGCGTGCGGCCTCATCTGCATAATATACAGGTATGGAGAGCACTTCAAAAATCCGGGCTACGGTAGATTTACCCGAGCCGATGCCGCCCGTGAGTCCGATCTTGAGCATAATAAAATAAAAAACGCTTCCCGGGGGAAGCGTCAGTGATTATTTCTTATCAGTAGCGGCCATTGCCTTATTCAGATTCTGCGTCCATTCCAGCGAGATGGCGCTTTTTTCAATTTTCATATAGCTGCCAGGACTTGTTTCGAGCATCAGGGTGCCGTCTTCATTGACCTTATTGATGGTGCCATGTATTCCGGCTATGGTCACGATCTTATCTCCTTTCTGCATATTTTCCTGAAACTGTTTAGCCTGCTTTGCTTTTTTAGCCTGCGGACGGATAAGAAACAGCCAGAATACGAGGATCATTCCTCCGATAAGAACCAGGTTGAACATGCCGCCCCCGGGGGTCGACTGAAGCATAATTACTGATGAATGCATGGATTTGTTTTTAATTAATATCTGTTTACCATTTTTTCTTTTGTACAGTGACGCTGAAGTTAAGGTCGTTTACCTGATTGCCCAGCGTATTGGCCGTTACATAAATCTTTTTATGATTTATTCCTATCCTTCCTTCGCTGTTGAAGGAGGCTTTGATCACCCCTTCCTGCCCGGGCAGTACGGGTTTTTCAGGTTGTTCGGCCACGGTGCATCCGCAACTGGGCTGAACCCTGGCAATGATCAGTGGTTTTTCCCCCGTATTCTTAAACCGGTATTCCACTACGAGCTTTTGTCCCTCGGATATCGTCCCGAAATCCCTGGTAGTGGAATCCAGCCAGCTGATGCTGGTGAACTGGCTGCTATCTTTTGGAAGCTGCATCGAAACAGCAGCGCCATTTTTACGATCCCCCGCCGAACAGGAGAGGAGCAGACAACACAGGGCAGCATACAACATAGAGCGGGGCATGGATCCGGTTTTTTTTGCAAACCTATATAAAAAACCGGTCATGTCAGGATGCTTTAAAATTCACTTTGTGCATCTTGTTCTCAGTTACCAGCTCTTTGTGAATATTATCGAGTATTCCGTTCACAAACTGTCCGCTCTGGGGTGTACTGTATTCCTTCGCCAGGTCAATATATTCGTTGATGGTTACCTTAGGGGGAATCGTTTCAAAAAACAAAAACTCGCAAACACCCATCTGCATCAGGATCATATCCAGCGTGGCGATTCGCTCTGCGTCCCAGTTTTTAAGCTTGGGACGGATCAGGTCCATTGTCACTTCCTTTTTTTCCAGCACAGCCGTGAGCAGCCCGCGGGCAAAAGAGGTTTTATCCGGACTCACCATCTCCTCAAAATTAAAAGAGCCTGTTTTGTTCAGGTAGCCGCTTACCAGTTTTTGCATCATTTCAGAGTCATCAGACCAGTTAGGAAAATTTTCTTCCAGGTGTGATTCAAATGATTCGCTTGGCAGAAGAAAATCGTTGAAGATGAATTCCAATATTTCCCTTTCCGGCTTTTTATCGCGGCCTTCAGCTGATATGTACTTATTGTATTCTTCAGTCTCCTGCAGTTCGAGAAAGATCTTTTTAATAAGGTCCTGGTGATCGATGAGCTCGGGTTTGTATTTTTTCACCATCTTCCGGAAACTTTCCTGTTCCAGCATTTCCCATAGCAGGCGATTGCCCGCCAGCTTGGTATTTACATTCCTGTCTCCGTCTGTGGGAAGGTGTTTGGACGAACGGCGCAGCGATTCTGTCTCCGCATAGCGCGCCAGTTCCGTCAAAAAATAAATCAGGTAGACGAGCAGGGCTCCGGTATGGTCAAAATGTTTCTGAAGAATTTTTTGAGCATCTCCCGCTTTCTGATTTTCCTGTGCCTCCAGGGAGTACAGGGTCTGCATGATTTTAACCCTGATGTTTCTTCTCGTGATCATGGATAAGAGCTGTCTTATTTGCGGCTGCGAAGATAAGGAATGACAAGTTTCTTTTTCAAAGTATTCCATACCGGAATCACGTCAGGCGACAGCCGGAACAGCAGGGTCCCTCCGCCAAAAAATAAAACAAAAAACAAACTGCGGATGCCCATGGCGAAAAATCCGTGGATTGTGTTGAATAGCAGGGTGGAAAGGAGGTAACCGGCAAAAGCGAGGAAAAGGGTAAGGCCCGTTTTATAATTAAAAGGCTGCATGTTAAATTTTTGTAACAGAAAGAAATAGCGGATCAGATTATATATTGAATAGGAGGTCAGCGTGGCAATGGCGGGTCCCACCACACCTAGTTTTTTTGCCAGGATATAGTCAAGAGGAATTGTGATGGCCAGCAGGACGAGTCCGGTCACAAATTCAAAGCGCCAGTAGGTTGATGTGCCGATGATCTGGGAATTGACGCCCGTGCCCATATCCACGATGCGCCATAGCCCGAGAAAAAAGAAAACCGGTTTGGCCTGCTCGTAAGCGGGCTGCAGATGAAAGTTTTTCACACCATCCATGAAATTTATCCAGATCAGGACGAATATACCCGTTGCGAAAATGAGCTGATTGATGGACGAACGCTGATAGATTCTGCGGATCTTTTCCAGGTCCTTGTCTTTCCAGGCCCTCGACAGCGCGCTGATGGATGCGGCTACGATGCCACGCTGCGGCGCCTGGATCAGGCTTGCGATGTTTAGAGCAAGACTGAATATTCCCGCAAAGGCGAGTCCCTGGGGTATAACTGCTGCGATTACGATGAGGTCAAATACGGAGGAAATATTTTGTATCAAGCCGCCACTCCAGATAAACGTGCAAAGCAGGATAATTTTCCGGTAGAATTTTTTTGTCACGCGGCTGATGCGCAGGGTCAGGTGGACATGTCCCGTTCGCAGCAGCAGGATCAGTAGCACGATGGCCAGCAGAATATAGGTGAACGAAAAAACTTTAATATAGACGTCGAAACTGGGGATCACACGGAAAAGAAAAAGGGAGGACAGCACGGTAATAAAAAAACGCCAGAGCATATCCCTGAGGAAATTCGTGAGGACCGATTTTTTCAGCTGCCATGCATAGGCTTCCAGGAGTGAATAGAAAGTGAGTCCGAAGCCGAACGGGAATACCCAGCGGTAATACTTCACAAAATCGGGAGAGCTCGCAGAATACTTACGAACCACGAGATCCTGAAAAATTATACCGGACAAAACAACCAGGATAAAACCGAACAGGGAATTCAGCAGCGCCAGGGCAAGCATATCATTTTCCCTTGGCTTCAGGTTGTCTTCGTAGTAGGGGAAGAATTTATAGATATATGCCTGCATACCCAGGTTGGCGAAGGCGTTCATAATATTGGCAACGGCCATGAAAGTGCCATACAGCCCGTACTCCGACTGTGTAAATCCGCCCTGGCGTGTAAACAGGTATGTATTCAGGAAACCCAGTGCAAAGCCGAGATAGATGATCGCCGAAGAAAGAATGCTTTGCCGCCGAATGGTGCTCATGTCCGGATTGTTCCGCTGCAAAGATGAAGGATTTGGATCAAACCCCGGCGCTATGGATTGCCGCCTGCATTCCTCAGGTTCACATAGAAGTTTTTATCCAGGATCAGAACGGGATGAAGGGTGGTTGAAAATTTTTCCTTTTTCCATTCTGTAACGGGCTTGAGCCAGTGCTCGCCATTCAGGTCTACCCTTACGGGCATATTGAATCCGGGATTGCAATCTGTCCATCGGTAGGAAAGGGTTCCGCCTTCGATCCGGTATTCCAGCGTCGGAATGCTGGTCGACCGGAGATACTGGTTAAAAACCGGGGTGAAGTCGATACCGGACGTTTTATTAATGTATTGTTGAATATCTTCTGCAGTTACTGTCCGGTGGTAAAAATTCTGATTCAGACCGCGCAGAATGCGGCGGAAGATTTCATCGTTATGTATGATCTGGCGTATGGTATGGATCATATTACCGCCTTTATAATACTGATCGGTGCCTTCAGGTTCCTGGTTCACTCCGTAGTACTGAATGATCGGAAACCTGTTTTCTATTGCTTCTCTTGTTCCCTGGCAATAGGCGTCGCCGGCATTCTTCCCGAAATAAAAACCTGTATACAGTGTTTCGCTGTAATTGGTGAATGATTCATGGATCCATTCGTCGGCGATATCCTTATTGGTGATATTGTTTCCGAACCATTCGTGCCCGCTTTCATGCACGATAATGAAATCCCATTTCAGACCCCAGCCGGTTCCTGAGAGGTCTCTTCCCCGATATCCCTGTTTGTACCGGTTACCATAAGCGATATTGCTCTGGTGTTCCATACCCAGGTAAGAAGATTCCACGAGTTTATAGCCGTCTTCATAAAAAGGGTAGGGACCAAACCAGTATTCAAAACAGTTAAGCATGGAATCCACTTCCTGAAAATGTGTCCTTGCCTTCTTCAGGTTATAGTCCAGCACCCAGTAGCTGCATTCCAGGTTACCTTTCATGCCATAATAGGTTTGTCTCCAGTTTACATACTTACCGATATAGGGAATGATATTGTAGTTGTTTATGGGATTCACCACACCCCAGGTCCAGCTTGTCAACCCTTTTGAAGGACTCGTCTTTTTTAACAGCTTACCGTTTCCAATGGCTGTCAGGCTGTCCGCAACGGTGATGGTAAGGGTTGCTCCCTGATCAGGTTCGTCACTGAGGTCATCTTTGCATGGGTACCAGACAGAGGCGCCCGTGCCTTCGCAGGCCACGCTCATCCAGGGCCTGCCCAGCGTATCCTTCGTAAAGATGAATCCACCATCCCAGGGTGCTTTTTTTGCGACCTGCGGGTGACCGTGATAATATACCGTGATGGAACGCTCGCAGTTGAGGCAGCTCTCCGTCGCGTGTCGCTTTATCGCCAGGGGTGTGCGTGTATTCACATGGAATGCATTACCCTCCCTTTTGAATTCGAGTCTTTCGCCGGTTTGCACGTTGACAATGCTGTCGATAACCAGGGGTTCCTGCAGATCTATCTGGATGATATCGGTATTCAGTATTTCGGAGTCTTTGCCGCGGACCAGGACATTCGATTTGTAAAGAATGGTGTTGCTGCCCCTGATCGTCTGGTTTTCATAGTCCGGGGTAAAGGAAATCTGGTATTTCAATACATCGTATTGCTTTTCCGCGTTCATGGATCCGCGGAGGGAATCCGCATGGCTGAAAGATGGTTTTTCGGACTGTGCCACAAGGGCCATTGGCAGGAGAAACCAGCTGCCCAGGCTTAAAATCCATTTCGCTTCTTGAACCATAAATCCGATTTTCGCTGCGATGAAAATTCTTTTTCCAGGAGGAAAGATCTTTCTTTTTTTAGTCATCTGTGGATTTGGCCATGCCGCCTGTCACTCTGTAAATACTACTGGTAAAAAAGTTTTCCGGTATAACGAGCCCACGGGCATTGCCAGTCTCGATCCTGCATTTGCTAAGAACCAGTCTGTCATCTGGCCGATGCACCAGATTTACAATACGCTGGTACAAACCGACGCGAATTTAAATATCATACCGTCCCTGGCGAAGTCATGGGATATATCGCCCGACAATTTAACCTACCGTTTTCATTTACGCAATGATGTCTATTTCCACGACGACGACGTATTTCCCGGCGGGGTGGGCCGAAAGCTGGTGGCGTCAGATATAGTATTCAGCCTGTCGCGGCTGATGGACCGGAAAACCGCCAGCAGCGGCGCCTGGATTTTTAATGAACGACTGGCAGGCCCGCAATCCCTGGATGCTCCCGATGACAGCACCTTCGTCCTTCATCTGCTGACCCCGTTTCATCCGATGCTGGGTTTGCTGAGCATGCAGTATTGTTCCATCGTCCCGCATGAATCACTGGAGAAGTATGGAAAGGATTTCCGCAGTCATCCCTGCGGAACGGGTCCGTTCCGGTTCGCGGGATGGGAGGAGGGGCAAAGCCTGATCCTGTTGAAGAACCCAACATATTTTGAGAAGGACAGCGCGGGCAATTCCCTGCCTTATCTGGATGCGGTTAAAATCAGTTTTTTCGACAGCCGGGCAACAGAGTTTCTGCTGCTGCAACAGGGACGTTTGGATTTTATCAATGATATCGATCCCTCATTTAAAGATGAAGTGCTGAACAAAAAAGGGGAGCTCCGAAAAAGCTGGGAGGGCAGGATCAGTCTATCGAAAAGTCCATATCTCAATACGGAATATCTCGGCATACTGGTCGACAGCAGCCTTCCGGCCGTTCAACATTCTCCGCTCCGCCTGTTAAAAATCCGGCAGGCAATAAATTACGGCTTTGACCGCCGCAAGATGATGCTTTACCTCAGAAATTCGATCGGAACACCGGCGGAAAACGGATTTATCCCGCCGGGATTGCCGGGATATGATTCTGCCACCGTTCATGGATATGTCTATGATCCTGTGAAAGCAGCGAGGCTTTTGCAGGAAGCGGGTTTCCCCGGTGGTGAAGGTTTGCCGGTACTGACGTTGAAAACCATCGATACATACGCTGACCTGGCTTCTTATATCGTCCGTCAGCTGCAGGAGATTGGATTGAAGGTGCAGGTGGATATTACGCAGAAAAGCCTTCTGCTGGAGGAGACAGCCCGGTCACAGGCGTCTTTTTTTCGCGGCAGCTGGATCGGCGACTACCCGGATGCTGAAAATTATCTCAGCGTTTTCTATTCACCGAATCCCGCCCCGCCCAACTATACGAGGTATCATAATCCGGCATATGATGATCTCTACCGGCGTGCACTGCGCGAAAACGTCGACAGCCTGAGATACCTTCTTTATCAGGAGATGGACAGGATGATGATCAGGGATGCACCCGTGGTGCCTTTGTGGTATGATCAGGTGATCCACCTGGTGAATCCCCGCCTGACCGGATTTGAACCCAACGGACTAAATCTGTTGGAACTGCGTCGCGCACGTTTTCGCTGAAGGCAGGATATAATCCGGGAGCTTATCTTTGCGCGTCATCATTATTCTGTTCACTATGAGCGAAGACCAGATCAGCCTGCTTCAAAGGACCGCGCGTTTTATTCAGGCATCCTATCCTGAAAAACCAACAGTAGGCATTGTCCTGGGCAGTGGGATCGGAAACCTGTCCCGCGAAATTAACATTGAATTCCAGATAGATTATAGTGAGATCCCCGATTTTCCGGTATCCACGGTCGTTGGCCATGGCGGCAAACTGATTTTTGGAAAACTGGAAGGAAAAACGGTACTGGCCATGGCCGGCCGTTTTCACTTCTATGAGGGATACAGCCCGGACCAGGTGGTATTTCCTATCCGGCTGATGAAATTCCTCGGAATTAAAACCCTGCTTCTTTCCAATGCGGCGGGTGGTATGAACCCGGCCTACAGGGTAGGGGACCTGATGATCATAACCGACCATATCAGTTTTTTTACGTTAAATCCACTGCTGGGAAGGAATGATGAATCAATGGGACCACGGTTTCCGGATATGAGCGAACCGTACAAAAAAAATCTTATTCTAAAAGCCAGGGAGGTAGCAGGAAAGATCAGCATACCAGTTCACGAAGGTGTTTATGCCGGCGTGACCGGACCTACATTTGAAACCCGCGCAGAATATCGTTTTCTGCACAGGGCGGGCGCGGACGCCGTCGGCATGAGCACAGTGCAGGAAACGATTGCCGCTGTACACCTGGGAATGGACGTATTTGCCATGAGCATTATAACGGACCTGGGTATTCGCGATGAAGAAAACAAAATCTCCCACGAAGAAGTACTCCGGGAGGCAGGACTTGCGGAGCCCCGCCTGACAGCCATTTTCAAAGGACTCGTGGCTGCATTATGAATATTAACTTTTTATCCTGGAATCCGGCGAAGAGAATGTTTAAATTTCCCGCACTTTCATACAGTAAAGGAATCGGAATGAAAGAAATCCTGCTGGTTCTAATATGTATTGCAATTGCCTGTGCCGGCCGGGCACAGGATCCACTATCCCGTTTCAGGGGTATGGGCGGGCACGGGAGCAGCAGGGATTCACTTGAGCACCGCAAAAACGATACGATCAGTTTAACATTCCGGTACCTCGATTCAAGCCGGCTGCAAAAGCTCGATTCTGAAATATATAATTTTTACCTCCGTTATCCACTGCCGCAATCTTTTATCGACTTCGGCAACATCGGTACCGCATCTCACGACCTGATCTTTAATCCTTTCCTGAAACCCGGATGGGACGGAGGATGGCATGCATATGATCCCTATGTTTTCACGGTGGAACAGTCGCGTTTCTACAATACGACGAAACCTTATTCGGAGGTTGGCTATTTACTGGGCTCCAATGCAGAACAGATGATCAATGCCGTCGTTTCCGAAAATATTACGCGCAACTGGAATGCCTCGTTTCAATACCGGCTCATCAACTCTCCGGGCACGTATGGCAATCAGAATACCAACCATCACAACTACCGTTTTACTTCCTGGTATCAGTCCAACAATAAAAGATACCAGGCCTTTTTGCTCCTGCTGGGAAGCAAACTGGAATCGGCGGAAAGTGCGGGTATAACAAATGACAACGATCTCGAATCCGCTACCTACACGAACCGGTACACCATTCCCACCAATATAGGTGCACCCAATAAATATAGCAGCAGTCCCTTTGGCGTGACCATTCCAACAGGAACTTTTTATACCAACGGGACTTTTTTACTGCGCCAGCAATATGATATCATTGGCCTGAAGGATTCCCTGGTGACCGATTCCGTGGTGATCCCTCTTTTTTATCCGAAATTCAGGGCCGAGCAGACGATCAACTACAGCACGTACCATGAACGTTTCCAGGATTACAATCCGCAATTTCCATATTACGTAGACAACCTGGATTTTGTAGCGACACCGGATACGCTTAGCCTCAGCGACCTCTGGCATAACCTGACAAACGATTTCTCGCTCTATTCTTTTCCGGATTCAAAGAATCCGCAGCAGTTCCTCAAAGCCGGTGTGAGCTTTCAGAACATGAAGGGCGAATACAATTCCGGAAACCTGACCCTGTACAATGTATTCCTGCACGGGGAATACCGCAATAAAACGCGCAATAAGAAATGGGATATTGAAGCCAACGGTAACTTTTATGTCAACGGCTACAACGCGGGCGATTACAATGTTTATCTCAGCCTGCAGCGGCAGATCAGCAAAAACCTCGGATATCTCCAGGTGGGGTTCGAAAACGTGAACCGGAAGCTCGCTATGGCGTGGACAAGGCAAAGCAGTTTCGGATTCGGAGTTTACCAGGATTTCAACAAAGAAAATGTCATCCATCTTTTCGGGTCCCTGCAGCAGCCACGCCTCCAGCTGACGTTGTCGGGAAATTATTATCTTGTCACCAACTACCCTTATTTCTACAACTACTATATCGCCGCCCAGGAGTCCAATCCTTTCAACGTGCTCGTTGTGACAGCCGACAAACGCTTCGCCCTGACACGGCATTTAATTCTCAGGATGATGGCGAGCCTGCAGAAAGTGGCGGGCAACTCACCGGTGCATATACCGCTTTTTGTCACCACAGGACAGATCGGCTATGAAGGAAACCTGGGATTCAAAAGCCTGATGCTGGCGGCAGGCCTTGAATTCAAATACAATACACCATATAAGGCAGACGGATATTCGCCTATGATCAGTCAGTGGTTTACACAGGATTCAACGATCGCACAGAAACTGCCTGATATTACGGCTTATATCAATTTCAGGATCCGGAGTTTTGTGGCCTATGTGCGGGCAGAGAATCTGAATACGGCGCAGGTTACCGATGCGTTTGGATTTGGTTTTACAAACGTGAATTTTGTGGCGCCGTCCTATCCTTATGCGGGACTTAAATTCAGGCTTGGAATCTATTGGAGTTTTATTAACTGATGCTGAATTTTAATTTTGAAAACATGTACAGGTTACCGTCTGTTTTTCGTTCTATCCTTGTCGTCCTCCGGCGGCTATTTCATAAAAACAATTGTTGTAAATGAACCGTATCTTTTTAGCGCTGTTATTTTCACTATTCGTGTTAAACGGATTTACACAGATGAGACCAGGCCAGTCCGCCACTAACCTGACGCTTCCCGACCTGAATGGGAAAATGGTTTCCCTTTCTGAACTCCGTGGTAAGGTCGTCCTCATCGATTTCTGGGCAAGTTGGTGCGGCCCCTGCAGGCGGAACAATCCCCGTCTTGTCAAACTGTACAAGAAGTATCACAGCAGGGGTCTGGAGATCTATGGAATTTCCCTGGATGAAAATACAGACAACTGGAAAAAGGCCGTGCACCAGGACAGAATGGATTGGATCCAGGTCATCGACGACAAGGGTTGGGATGCTTCTTCGGCCAATATATATGGGGTGGACATGATTCCGTCGTCTTTCCTGATTGATAAATCAGGCACCATTCAGTTTATCAATCTTGAAGGGTCCGATCTGGAACAATCCGTCAAAGATTTGCTGGCGGGCTGACCTTCTGGAGCGGTTCGCAGGCCAGGCTTTCCGTTTCCGTTTCCAATGTCACGTGATGAATATTCTGGTGCAGAAGTTCATGCTTAATCTCTTTCTTGATCTTCTCCTGGTCTTCCATTCCTATTTCCTTTTTCAGCACCACATGGCCCGTAAGGGCATTCTCCGTAGTACTGATGGCCCAGATATGGATATGATGAAAGTCCTGTACTCCGGCAATTTTTTCAATGGCTGCACGCACCGCTTTCAGGTCAATGCCCTGCGGAACTGCGTCAAGCGACAACCGGAGACTATCCCGTAAGAGGTTCCATGTGCTGTACACAATAACAAGGGCCACGAGAATACCAAGCAGGGGGTCGATTCGATACCAGCCTGTATAACTGATGACCAGACCGCCGACTACAAGCGCCGCGGAAACCAGCGCATCGGACAAAAGATGAAGGAAGGCGCTTTTAATATTCAGGTCGCTTTTCCGGTCCCTGAAAAAGAGCAGGGCAGTAATTCCGTTTACCAGAATACCAATCCCGGCTACAATCGAGATCATCTTTCCGGGCAACGGTTCCGGCGTAATGAGGCGTTGCACCGATTCGAATAAAATGGCACCAATGGAAACCAGCAGTATTCCGCCGTTCAGCAGGGCCACCAGGACCGTCGTCTTTTTATAACCATACGTATAAACGGTATTGGATTTAACCTTCATCATGCGGAAGGCGAAGAGCGAAAGACCCAGGCTGGCCACATCCGCGAGATTGTGGCCGGCGTCTGACAAAAGAGAAAGGGAATGAACATAAAGTCCGGCTACCGCTTCGATCACTACAAACGAAAGATTCAGCACGATGCCGACAACAAAGGCTGTATTGACAGACCTGAGTTCAATAATCTTTCCATGGGCATGACTATGATCATGTCCACGATCATGAGAATGAGAATCGCTGTGAGCGTGCGCTTCCTGTTTTTCCATCGGCCCAAAATTAAGTAATCTGTTTCATGAGGCCGTCCGGGCAGCGCTGTAAAAAGTGTGAGACGGGGTTGTCCGGAACTTGAGATCAATTGTATAAGGCATCGGCAGCAAGTGCTGACGGATCCGCGTCCCGGTAGTTTTTAATTTCGTGATACAGCGTGTCCCTTTCCACGGGTTCACGTCTTACCTGCTTGATCAAAGCCACCAGTTCAGCTGTTGAAAGGGAAGGATGTTGCTCTTCAGAACCGGCCATCGAATAAATTTTTGTTGAATCATCGATCGTTCCGTCGAGGTCATTTACACCAAAGGAGAGGCTGAGCTGCGCATTTTTTCTGCCAAGCATCGGCCAATACGCTTTTATATGTGGGAAATTATCCAGGTATAAACGGCTTACGGCATAAAGTTTCATGTCTTCAATAACCGTGGACTCCGGAATATCGCTCATATCGTTATTCTTATTCCGGAATTTCAACGGTATGAATGTATTGAAACCGCGGGTCTCATCCTGCAGCGCCCGGAGTCTTTCCATATGATCTATACGGTCCGCATAGTCTTCAATATGACCGTAAAGCATAGTGGCATTGCTGTGCATGCCCAGCAGATGGGCCTGGCGGTGAATAGCGAGCCATCCTTGGGCATCTACTTTGTCTTCACAGATTTTTTCCCGGATCGCAGGAGCAAAGATCTCGGCGCCTCCGCCGGGAAGCGAATCAAGTCCTGCTTCCCTGAGTCGTTTTAATCCTTCTGCGGCCGTTAGTTTTGCCTTCCTGAACATATAGTCCAGTTCCACCGCCGTGAAGCCCTTGATATGCAGTCCGGGCCGGTGGGATTTTATTTTCTCAAGAAGAGTGATGAAAAAATCAAGGTTCATTTTCGGGTGCACACCACCAACGATATGGACTTCCGTTACGGGTTTACCGTCGTACTTCCTTACGATGTCCAGCATCTGATCAAGGCCGAGTTCCCAGCCTTCATCCCGATGGGCATACAGGCGCGAATATGAACAGAAGGCGCAGGAAAAAACGCACACATTGGTCGGTTCAATGTGAAAATTGCGGTTGAAATAAGTTTTGTCCCCATGGAGAAATTCACGGCGGTAGTTGGCCAGTGCGCCCGTATAGGGAAGTCCTCCTTTTTCAAAAAGCAGAAGTCCTTCTTCCGGGCTGATCCGGTTTTTCTCAAGGATCTTTTCTCCGATCCTTCTCAGCGAAACATCAGGCTGGCGGCTGACAATGAGTTCAATTTTTTCCTTTCCTGTTTCCATAGCTTGGTCATTTGCCATCGGCGAAATTACTATCTTCCGTTTATAAATGCGGATATGCAAAGATTTCAGGGACTCTTTGGACTGGCACTCATTTTCGGTATTGCTGTTTTATTTTCCAACAACCGCCGCAGAATCAACCTCAGGCTTGTTTTGAGCGGTCTGGCCCTGCAACTGATCATCGGCCTGCTGGTCTTAAAAGTCACACCCGTCATCCGTTTTTTTCAGATGCTCGGAAAAATCATGGGCAAGCTGGAGCAGTTCGCCTTTCAGGGCGCTGCCTTTGTTTATGACGGCGTAGCGATCACCACGCGCAACGGTATAGCCAACTATGCGATGGGTGGATTTGTCTTTGCATTCAATGTCACCGCGACGATCATCCTGGTATGCGCCCTGGTGGCTGTTCTTTATCATCTGGGTATCATGCAAAAAATTGTAGCGGCCATTGCCCGTGGCATGAATGTGATCATGAGAGTCAGCGGCGCCGAAGCGCTGAGTAATGTGGCGAGTATATTTATCGGACAGGTAGAAGCCCAGATCATGATCCAGCCTTATCTGCCCGGTATGACAAAAAGTGAGCTCCTGGCCAGCATGTCCGGATCCCTGGCCTGCATTGCCGGAGGTATCCTGATCGTATATGTCAATATGGGAGCCCAGGCAGGAATGGACCTTGCGCCGAAACTTATTACGGCGAGCCTGATGGCCGCACCGGGCGCACTGGTAATTTCCAAGATTATCTGGCCGGAAACGGAAGTAAGCGAAACGATGGGAACGGTGAAGCTTAAAGTGCACAGCCACTACGCCAACCTGGTGGATGCCGTGTCGCATGGTGCAGGGGAAGGATTTAAAATCGCTCTCAACGTGATCGCCATGCTCATCGGATTCATCGCCATTATTGCGCTGGTTGACTTTCTGCTCGTCCACGCGGGCCATCTTTTTAATCTTCCTTTTGATCTGACGCTGAACTGGATATTTTCCCGGCTTTTCTATCCGTTTGCCTGGTCGATGGGTGTGCCTTCGCAGGATGTCGGCCACGTGGCCACGCTGCTTGGCCAGAAACTTACAATCAACGAATTCGTGGCATTTAAAAACCTGACCTCAGGTGCTGTGCCTGTGATTACACCGAAGGGACTCACCGTGGTAAGCATTGCCATCTGTGGATTTGCGAATTTCAGCAGTGTGGGCATGCAGATAGGCGGGATAGGCGCGATTGCACCCACACGCAGGGCTGATCTCGCCAGGCTGGGAATGAAAGCGCTGCTCTGCGGCACGCTGGCTTCCTACCTGTCTGCGACCATTGCAGGCATCATCATGTAATTACATCATATTGGAAATGATCTTGCCGATCTGGGGTGCGAGGGCTACACCCATTCCGCTCATACGGACGGCACAAAACACGCGGTCATTGATCTTACGAATGACGGGTAACTTTTCTGCACCGACGGCCATGGTTCCGCTCCATCGCATATTCACCCGGTAAGGCAGGCCGGGTATGACTGTCTCTTGCAGAAATTTCTCGAGTTCCTGCTGCACAGCGTCCGAAACTTCGGATGAAAACGTCTCTTCCTCGGAAAAAAATTTGTTGCGTGCTCCGCCCAGAAGAACCCGGTTGCCAAGGTTACGGAAATAATAAAACCCTTCGTCGTAGTGGAAGGTTCCCCTGAGTTTTAATCCCTCGATGGGTTCGGTGAGCAGGACCTGTCCCCGCGCCGGAACGATATCCAGTTCCGGAAGGAGGGATTTGGCGAAGGCATTGGTGCAGACAAGAACCTGTTGCGCCTTTAGGGGCACGGGCAGGGTTGTCTCGAGTTGGATACCAGTTTCAGTAGTCCCGATATTTTTCACGTCCACAGAAGTAAGAAGGGAAACACCCATGCCACATACTTTTGCCGTAAGCGCTTCCAGCAGCTTTCCGGAATGCAGCTGGCCTTCCAACCTGTTTTCAATGATATGATGAGCACCACCCAATCCGAATTGCCTCATCCTGGAATCGTTCAGGTGAAAGGTCTTGGTATGGCCGGTAATATTTTTTAACTGATGGTTGAGCGCGTCAATGCTTGTTCTCAGATCGTCCAGGTCTTTGAATTTCTGCGCGGGCAGCAACTCAAAGCCCCCCAGGCCTTCATAGCCGATCTCTTCATCCCGGAATTTTTTTCTGATTTTTTCCAATCCCTTGTAGCGCATCTCCACCAGGCTCAGCATGCCCGATTCCCCGCTTTTCTGTGCGTCCGCCAGCAGTTCGGTGAAACTGCCAAAGCAGGCAAATCCTGCATTACGGCTGCTGGCACCGCAGGGGATCATACCCCTTTCCAGGATAAGGATTGACTTATCCGGATTGGCTTTTTTCAGATAATAGGCAGACCACAGTCCCGTGAATCCGCTGCCGATGATAATGATATCGCGCGGCGAGAAAAATGATTCGTTTTCCCAGACAGAAGGAGAAAAAAGCATGGGCTGAAATTACTCCGCTTACAAATGAATCGCTTCCCCATATGCCACTTCAATGGCATCCTTTACACTTTCGCTGATGGTCGGGTGGGGGTGAATGCTGTTGAGCACTTCATGATAAGTGGTTTCCAGCTTTCGCCCGACGACGGTTTCTATAATGATTTCCGTTACGTTGTATCCGATCATATGGGTGCCGAGCCATTCCCCGTACTTGGCATCGAAAATGACTTTGATAAATCCTTCCGTGTGGCCGGCAGCCGAAGCCTTACCAGAGGCACTAAGAGGGAATTTACCCACTTTCACTTCATAGCCGGCATCCTTCGCCTGTTTTTCCGTAAAGCCAACCGAAGCGATCTCGGGCGTACAATAGGTACAACCCGGAACGTTGTTATAGTCGATGGGTTCCGGTGCGTGATCATATTTCTTTTCCTGGTAGCCGATATTCTCCACGCAGATGATCCCTTCTTTCGAAGCGACGTGGGCAAGCGCCTGACCCGGTGCACAGTCGCCGATGGAGTAAATGCCGGGGACACTTGTGTTATAAAATTTATCTACAACGATCTTACCTTTTTCCGTTTTTACGCCGAGTGTCTCGAGCCCTATGCCTTCAATATTTGCCGCAATTCCCACCGCGCTGAGCAGGATGTCTGCTTCGAGCACCTGTTCACCGGTGGCTGTTTTTACTTTGGCTTTTACGCCGTTGCCACTGGTATCCACGCTGGTTACTTCGCTGTTGACCAGGATATCGATTCCCGACTTTTTATATGATTTTTCCAGTTCTTTGGAAATTTCCTCGTCTTCTACCGGAACGATCCTTGGCAGGAATTCAACGATGGTTACTTTCGTGCCCATGCTGTGATAGAAGTAAGCGAATTCAACGCCGATGGCGCCGCTGCCAACCACGATGATGCTCTTAGGCTGAACAGGCAGGTTCATCGCTTCACGGTATCCGATCACTTTCTTACCATCCTGTTTCATGCTCGGCAGCTCTCGGCTGCGGGCACCTGTCGCCACGATGATATGCTTGCCTTCGACGATCTGTGTCTTCCCGTCGGCACCTGTTACTTCCAGCTGGCCCTTGCTTTTCAGCTTCCCGTTTCCCATCACCACGTCAATCTTATTTTTCTTCATCAGGAACTGGACACCACGGCTCATCTTGTCGGCCACGCCGCGGCTCCGCTTGATCACGGCAGGGAAGTCGGGTGTGCCCGTCGCCTGGATTCCGAAATCCTTGGCATGCTTGATGTCTTCATATACCTGAGCGCTTTTCAGCAATGCCTTGGTCGGGATACATCCCCAGTTCAGGCAGATGCCACCCAGGCTTTCCCTTTCAATAATGGCTGTCTTGAATCCTAACTGAGATGCACGGATGGCAGCCACATAACCTCCCGGTCCGCTACCAAGCACCACTACATCATAGGCCATAGAAATAAAATTTAAAATGAGGTGGAATAATTCAATCGGAGTGCAAAGCTATGGTAAAATTGAATATACAACTCTTTGACTTTGACCCCTAACAGTATGCGCAACTTGATATAATTTGCGGCATGCAAAAAATCCAGGTACTGGCCGTAGCCGTGCATCCCGACGACGCGGAGCTCTGTTGCTCCGGAACCCTTATGATGGAAAAGCTCCAGGGTAAGACCATCGGCGTGGTAGACCTCACGCGTGGCGAACTCGGTACGCGCGGTGGGCCTGAACTGCGCCTGGAAGAGGCAGCGGCAGCTGCACGGGTGATGGGCCTTGATGTCCGGGAGAACCTCGGCATGGCTGATGGTTTCTTTCAGAACAATGAAGAAAACCAGCGGAAACTGATCCGTGCCATCCGCGATTACCAGCCGGAAATTGTACTGGCCAGCGCCCTGGCCGACCGGCATCCCGACCATGGCCGGGCAGGAAAACTGATCTCCGATGCCTGCTTTTTAAGCGGCCTGCGAAAGATTATAACCACCGATAAGGAGGGCCGCCCGCAGGATCAGTGGCGACCCAAATACGTATTTCATTTCATACAGGACAGGTTTTATCAGCCCAGTTTTGTGTATGATACTTCGACAGTTTTTGAACGTAAGCTGGAAGCCATCCGGTGTTACAGTTCGCAGTTTCATTCCACAACCTACAATAAGGACGAACCCCAGACCTATATCTCCGGGCCGGAGTTTCTTGGCTCGATCGTTGGCCGGGATCAGATGCTGGGAAAGATGATTGGAGTGAGCTATGCGGAGGCGTTTATATCCGAAAAAATGATCGGTATAAGCAATATGGACGCTTTTGTACAAATTGACACCTGATATGTGCATAAACTCTTAGGTTCCATCGTTATTTAACAGTGTTATCGCACCAAAAATAGATACCTTCGCAGCGATTTAAAGCGTTGAATTATGCAAATGCCCAAGTTTTCCGCCAGCTCTCAAAGCTTCCACACCGATCTGAAGAAGAGGATAAATAACTACTTCGAGCAGATGGGCAAGGAAATGACGGGAAATTTTTCACTTTACCTGAAAGCGGCGATCCTCGCCTTTGCACTGATCGGTCTTTATGTCCACCTCGTATTTTTTACACCGCCGGCAATTTTCGCGATCATTGAATGTGCGCTTCTCGGCTGCGTCATTTCGGCCATTGGCTTCAATGTGATGCACGACGGCGCCCATGGCAGTTTCAGTAAATACAAATGGGTGAATATGATGGCCGCTTTTTCGCTGAATGTTCTGGGCGGAAACAGTTTTATCTGGAATACCAAACATAATATCATCCATCATTCCTTTACGAATGTCGATGGCGTGGATGATGATATCAATATTCAGCCCTTTATGCGGATGAGTACGACCCAGAAAAGATTTCGTCTGCATAAGTACCAGCATTTTTATTTCTGGGTTCTGTACGCTTCACTCTATCTGCTTTGGATATTCCTGCTGGACTATACAAAATATTTCAACAGCCGCGTGGGAGGTGTTCCGTTGAAAAAGATGAAATTCATGGATCATGTCAATTTTTGGTTTTTTAAGATTTTTCATGCTTTCATTTTTATTGCCTTACCCATTTATATGACCGGGTTTATGGACTGGATGGTGGGCTTTCTGGTTACCACTACGGTTGCCGGACTGGTGATCAGCATCGTGTTTCAGCTGGCACACACGGTTGAGCATACTGCTTTCCCTGTTGCCAATGTCGATACCAACAAGATCGAAAACGAATGGGCCATTCACCAGGTAAACACCACAGCCAATTTCGCAACCAACAATAAGCTGGTCAGCTGGCTGGTGGGCGGACTTAATTTTCAGATCGAGCACCATCTGTTTCCCAAAATCTCTCACGTACATTATCCTGCCCTGAGCAAAATCATTCGCCAGGCCTGTGACGATCACGGGATAAAATACATTGAATACCGTCGCGTGCATCAGGCCATCGCTTCCCATGTCAGCTTTTTAAAGCTGATGGGTCAGTCGGCTTAGCTTTCCAGACACACCATTCCCTTCCTGACATGGAGGCAAAAACCTAACTTTGCGTTCCAAACTTTTGTCCATGGGTAAAGTCAGTGTCGGTATGGTTCAAATGTCATGCGGCAGGGATAAGGACGCCAACCTTCAAAAGGCTGTCGCGCATATCCGGACAGCCGCCGCAAAAGGCGCCCGGATCGTCTGCCTGCAGGAATTGTTCACGTCCCTGTATTTCTGTGATGTGGAGGACTATGAAAATTTTAAGCTGGCAGAACCCGTACCCGGACCCGCCACTTCGGTTCTACAGGACCTTGCCCGCGAACTTCAGGTGGTGATCATTGCCTCCCTTTTTGAAAAGAGGACCGAGGGTATTTATCACAATACAACCGCCGTGATCGATGCCGATGGGACTTACCTCGGAAAATACCGGAAAATGCATATTCCGGATGACCCCGCTTACTACGAAAAATTCTATTTCACGCCCGGCGACCTGGGATATCGTGTTTTTCAAACCGCCTATGCGAAAATCGGCGTGCTGATCTGCTGGGACCAGTGGTATCCCGAAGCAGCCCGGATCACCTCGCTCATGGGTGCGGAAATATTGTTTTACCCAACAGCCATCGGATGGGCTACCAGCCAGGATCAGCAAACCAACGACGAGCAATACAATGCCTGGCAAACAATCCAGCGCAGTCATGCCGTCGCCAATGGCGTGCATGTGGTGAGTGTTAACCGCGTCGGATTCGAACAGAACGGAGCCATGAAATTCTGGGGAGGATCCTTTATCGCCAATCCCTTTGGAAGGATTCTTTACCAGGCAGGCCATGAAGCGGAAGAAGTGATCGTGCACGAAATAGATACATCAAAAACAGACAGCTACCGGACGCACTGGCCCTTCCTGCGCGACCGCCGCATCGATTCTTATCAACCCATTACCAAACGTTTTATTGATGAAGATTAGCCGGCCCACGCCCAAGGAGCTCGGATACAGGTTCCCCGCGGAATTTGAATTGCATGCTGCAACCTGGCTCAGCTGGCCGCATAAGGAAGAGTCCTGGCCGGGAAAGATCGAGTCGATATTTCCTTCCTACTGCCGGTTCATCGGCGAACTTTCGCAAAGGGAAACTGTGCATATCAATGTGGGGGATGAGAATATGAAAGCTTTTGCCCTCGGAAAAATTCAGGATACAGCTGCGCAACTGGATAATATTAGATTTCACACACATCCTACCAATGATGCCTGGTGCAGGGATCATGGTCCGGCCTTTCTTATTAATCCCGGGGCTGCGCAACCGCTTATCATCATCGACTGGAACTACAATGCCTGGGGAAACAAGTATCCGCCCTTCGATCTGGATGACAGGATTCCTACGCTGATAGCTTCGACGTACCAGGTGCCGGTGCTCTACCCGGACATTATCATGGAGGGGGGATCGGTTGATTTCAATGGCAAAGGCACCCTGATCACGTCAGAATCCTGCCTGTTAAACCCCAACAGGAATCCCATGCTCAGCCGGCAGGGCATAGAATCCTACCTCGAAGCTTTTTACGGAGTCGATCAGGTATTGTGGGTGAAAGACGGGATCGTGGGTGACGACACCGACGGTCATATCGACGACACGGTACGTTTCGTGAATGAAGACACCGTGCTGGCCGTGCGCGGGGAAGACAGGTCAGATCCAAACTATTCCATACTGGAGCAGATCCACCGTGACCTGAAATCCATGCGTCTCCTGAACGGAAAGCAGCTGAATATTGTCGACCTGCCCATGCCCGAAAAAGTAATTTACGAGGGCCAGGTTTTACCCGCGTCCTATGCGAATTTTTATATCGCCAACGGGCTGGTCGTTGTGCCGACTTTCCGCTGTGACAGGGACGAAAAGGCGCTCTCCATCATACAACAATGCTTTCCGGACAGGAAGGTGGTGGGTATCGACTCAACCGATATCATCTGGGGACTGGGAAGTTTTCATTGTCTTAGTCAGCAGGAACCCGCACTGCCCCCCGTTTAGAGGGCCTTAGGCATTACATTTTTATAATATTTCCCTTACTTTGCGGCATGAAAAAAACGATGCTGCTAAGCCTGGCGCTGGTCTGCGCCGCATGGGCTTTTTCCCAGGACACAGATAAAAAGATCGCTATCATTCCGGAGCCGGTGAAAATGGTCCGGTCCCGGGGATATTATAAAATTCCGGACCGTATCACGGTGAGCATTCCCAATCGTGCTGACCTGAAACAGACTTCAGAGTCGGTGCTCGGAAAACTGGCGGCGACCGGAAAAACGGTTGCACTCAGCAACAGCGGAACGGCTGCGATCCGTTTTGTTTTGAACACAACAGAAGATAAGGAACTTGGCAGTGAAGGATACCGGCTTTCAGTAAAGTCCGGCGGCATCCTGATAAGCGCGAATAAAGCCGCGGGACTTTTCTACGGCTCCCAGACCCTCTGGCAATTGCTGCCCCAGGAGATCGTTGCTAAAAATCCGGTGAAAGGAGTCAACTGGCAGGCGCCGCTGGTGGAGATCACCGACTACCCGCGCTTTGGATGGCGTGGCCTGATGCTGGACGTATCCAGGCATTTTTTCACTAAAAAACAGGTGGAGGATTTTATCGACGTGATGGTCCAGTATAAATTCAACCTGATCCATCTCACCCTGGCCAACGACGAAGGCTGGAGAATTGAAATCAAGAGCCTTCCCCGGCTCACTTCGGTGGGTGCATGGAACGTAAAAAGAGAAGGATATTTTGGAACGTTTGCACCGATTCCTGCCGACGAAAAAAGAAACTACGGCGGATTTTATACCCAGGAAGACATGCGTGAGCTGATCCGTTATGCGCAGGACCGCTTTGTCAATATTTTGCCCGAAATCGACGTCCCCGGCCACAGCATGGCCGCCATCGTTGCCTATCCTGATCTTTCATGCACACCCGGGGCTGATAAATACCAGGTTATCTCCGGTGAAAAGTTCATGGACTGGCCCGGCCCCAAAGCACTTAAAGACAATACGCTTTGCCCCGCGAATGAGAAAGTATATGTTTTCCTCGACACTGTTTATTCAGAGATCGCAGCGCTCTTTCCCTTCCCGTATATCCACGTGGGCGGAGATGAATGTGCAAAAAATTTCTGGGAACAGAGCGATCAGATCAAGGCCCTCATGGCCCGCGAGAACCTGAAGAACATGGAAGAAGTGCAGAGCTATTTCGAAAAAAGAGTTGAAAAAATTGTGGAATCCAAGGGTAAGAAAATGATCGGCTGGGATGAAATCCTGGAAGGAGGACTGGCTCCGAATGCCATCGTCATGAGCTGGAGGGGCATCAAGGGAGGTATTGCCGCGGCTAAAATGGGACATCAGGTGGTGATGAGCCCGACAACGTATGTTTACCTCGACTATATGCAGGGCGACGCGATCAGCGAGCCACACGTATATGCTACGCTACGCCTGAATAAAACCTATGAATTCGAGCCCGTTCCTGAGGGTGTCGAATCCAAATACATTCTCGGCGGACAGGCCAATTTGTGGACAGAACAGGTCCAGAATATCCGCCACATGCAGTATATGGTATGGCCACGCAGTCTTGCGGTTTCCGAATCGCTGTGGTCGCCAAAAGAAAACAAGAACTGGAACTGGTTTGCGAACAAAGTGGAAAAGAATTTCGGGCGCATGGACCTTCAGAATATAAAATATGCACGAACCATGTTCGACCCCATCTTTACCGTAAGCAAAGATGCCAGCGATTCCCTGGTCATCACACTCAGCACGGAAGTGCAGGGTCTCAATATTCATTACAGTTTCGACAATTCCCATCCCGATAATTTTTATCCGGTATACAAAGAACCACTGAAGGTTCCCAAGGATGCCGTCATGCTAAAAGTGATTACATACAGGGGCGATATGCCCATGGGAAAACAGATTGATATGCCCATCGAGGAGCTCAGAAAAAGGGCAAATAAAACCAACAGAGAAGAGTAGACAGAGTTTCCACCACTTATTCACAGTGGTAAGATCCTTTGTTCATTTTGATTAGGTTTGTCCTTTATCAATACAAGATCCGTGCGTTTAAAGAGCCTAGACATCAAGGGATTTAAGAGTTTTGCCGACCGGACCCATATCCTGTTCAATGAAGGAATCACCGGCATCATAGGTCCTAACGGCTGTGGGAAAAGCAATATTGTCGACAGTATCCGCTGGGTGATCGGTGAACAGAAGATCAGTCATCTCCGTTCGGAAAATCTTGAAAGCCTCGTCTTCAATGGTTCTAAAAACCGTATCGCTTCGGGCCTTGCTGAAGTGAGTCTCACCTTTGAGAATACCCGCAACCTGCTGCCTACGGAATTCAGCACGGTTACCGTAACCAGAAAATTTTATAAAAGCGGAGAGAGTGAATATCGCCTCAACGATGTCACCTGCCGCCTCAAGGACATTCAGAATCTTTTCCTCGACACAGGAATTTCCACCGACAGTTATGCCATCATTGAACTGGGCATGGTGGATGATATCATCCGTGATAAGGAGAACAGCCGTCGCCGGATGCTGGAGCAGGCTGCCGGCATTTCGATTTACAAAACCAGGAAAAAAGAAGCGCGCCAGAAACTGGATGCAACAGAACAGGACCTGGCCAGGATAGAAGACCTCTTATTCGAGATCAACAATCAGTTGAAGACACTCGAAAACCAGGCTAAAAAAGCGGAGAAATATTTTGAGATAAAAAAGGAATACCGCGAGGTCAGCATAGAGTTGGCGAAAGCGTCCCTTGAAGGATATAATTCGAGTTATAAAAATCTTCTTTCACAGTCTGAAGCTGAAACAGACAAAAAGATCCAGCTGGAGGCGACGGTTGCAACGGATGAAGCCGCACTGGAAGCAGAAAAGCTGGAATTCATCGAACGGGAAAAAGAACTGCAGGCTTTGCAGCATGCCTTCAATGAGCTGGTAAGAGACCTCCGGAGCAGGGAAGGAGAAAAAAATCTCGTGGGGCAGCGTGTAAATTTTCTAAAGGAAAAAGAAACCAACCTGCAGGGATTCCTTGAAAAAGGTGAAGGACAGGTAAAGGGACTGGAGGAGCGCGTACAGTTTACTGACAAACAGGTGGGAGAGGAGGATCTTGTGCTGACCGGCATCCGTCAGCATCTCGAGTCACTCCGCGAAAAGACAGATGCCGCCCGCTCGGCTTTTGCGCGGACGAAACTGGAACTGGATGAACGTCGCAGCCGCCACGCCCAGGCACAACGGCAGCAATTTGACGCCGAAAAAAATATTGCCATTGCCGATACGTCCATCCAGAATATGGAGAGGGCTTTGAAGCAGCAGGAGGAGGAATCCACCATCCGGTCTGGCCAGCAGAAACAACTCAGCGCCGACGCGGACAGAATGGAGCAGGAGCTGGAAACCAGAAAAACGGATCTCCGTCAGCTTCAGGAACATCAGGACAGAACCCGTGAGCAGATACTTCAAACCCAGGAAAAACTCGAGATCCTTCGCCAGGAACTGGCTGAGGAAAACAGGAAATACGATGCGCGGAAAAACGAACACGACCTGCTCAAGAGCCTGATCGATTCGATGGACGGATATCCGGAAAGCGTAAAATTCCTGCACAATAACCGGGAATGGAATCATACCGCACCCGTACTTTCCGATGTCATTTATGTAAAGGAAGAATTCCGGACTGCGGTGGAAAATGTGCTGGAGCCTTACCTCAACTATTATGTGGTGAACGACCTGGAAGAAGGGTTGCACGCCGTTAGACTCCTCGACAGGAATAAAAAGGGGAAAGCAAATTTCTTCCTGCTCAATAAATTTACGGGCGATCCCTCGGAAAATATTCACCAGCCGGCAGATACCGTTCCGGCACTGAGTGTAATCGAAGTGGATCCGAAATATCTTCCACTTGCAAAACATCTTCTTCACAATGTATTTATAGCGGAGAATGAACCTTCCGTTGAATGGTTCGAGAGCGAATCGAACGGTTCGGTGATACTGGAAAAACACGGAAAATACGTCAAGGGCAGGTATTCCCTTACGGGCGGGAGTGTGGGTCTTTTTGAAGGTAAAAAAATCGGACGCGCAAAGAATCTGGAAAAACTGGCCGGGGAAGTACTCGTACACGAGCAGATCGTAAACCGGTTAAAGTCGGAAATCCAGATGAAGCACAATGAAGTCATCGGCTTCAATGAGCAACTCAAGGAACAGGCGCTGAAACAGGTGCAGGAAGATATAAACCGGCTTAACCAGCAGGTGTTTTCCGTGAGGAACAAACTCGAGAGCCTTGCGGGTCTGCAGGAAAATTCCGGACGCAGGATGGAGGAACTCCGTCATCAGCTCCGGCAGACACAGGAGTCCATCGCCGCCACCAGGGAGGAAGCATTGCGTCTTACGGAAGCCGTTAACGAATGGAAGGAAAAAATTGCCGCGGGACAGGATGAGTTTACCGTTGCGGAGACAGCACAGAACAACGCGGTCTCGGAATTCAACGGTGTGAACCTGCAAATGATCCAACAGCAAAACAGGATCGCTGCCCTGAAACAGGAAAGGGATTTTCTAACTAAGCAACGCGATGATCTGACAAAACAGATCGGGGACAATCAGCTTCAGCTGGAACAGACAGTTCAGCAGATCACCGAAAACAGCGCATCACTCGGGCAACTCGAGACCGCTCTGACGGAATTGATGCGGAATAAAGACGAAGAAGAAAAAAGACTGAACGAAGCCGACCAGGCTTATTACAATAAGAGAAACGCATTAAGCGAAAAGGAAACCGCCCTTCGCCAGCTGATCCGTCAGAAGGAAAATGCAGAACATCTGCTTGGCGAAATCAAGGACCGTATCAATGATCTCAAGTTGCAACTGGCCGGAATGAAAGAGAGACTGAGCGTCGAATTCCGGATTGATCTGGATGATATCATCGATGAAGCCAGAACCGGCGAACTGCCTGCAGAAGAACTGCAGGAGAAGGCTGACCGGATGAAGAAGAGACTGGAGAATCTTGGAGAGGTGAATCCCACCGCCGTGGAAGCCTTCCAGGAAATGAAAAGAAGATTTGATTTTATCACGGAGCAAAAGACCGACCTGGTCAACGCCAAAGATGCGCTCCTGCAGACGATACAGGAGGTAGAGACCACGGCCAATCAGCAATTTCTGGAAACATTTGGCAAGGTCAGGGAGAATTTTCAGAAAGTATTCAAGGCGCTTTTCACTGAAGAGGATACAGCCGATCTCGTACTGGAAACGCCGGACAACCTGGCCGATACAGGAATAGATATTGTTGCCAAACCAAAAGGCAAGAGACCTTCTTCCATACAGCAATTAAGCGGCGGAGAAAAAACGCTTACCGCCACGGCCTTGCTCTTCGCTATTTATCTTATCAAGCCAGCGCCATTTTGTATCCTGGATGAAGTGGACGCGCCGCTGGATGACGCCAATGTCGGAAAATTCACCAACATGATCCGGCAGTTCAGCGACAATTCCCAGTTCATCATTGTTACCCATAATAAAATGACGATGAGTGCGGTGGATGTTATCTACGGAGTCACCATGCAGGAGGCCGGCGTAAGCAAACTGGTGCCGGTAGACTTCAGGTCGCTCAGTACGAACTAATACTCTAAGACTATATTTTTATACCTGTCTAACTCCTATAGAGGGGTATTTGTTTCTTCCTGCATGCCCAGTCGCCGCGCTGGCGTTTCACCTTTCCATTTCCGTCAGGAGATGACTTCATACACCGTCACAGGCTGGGATTTGTGCTTGAGGGTCACTTCTTTCAGTTTATTGCACTGGAAGGAATGTTTGATCTGCTGAAAGGAAGATTCTGTAATGATGATCTGACCGTTTTCCGCAACCTGGTGCAGGCGTTCCGCCGTATTAACCACGTCACCGATCACGGTGTAGTCCAGCCGCCGGAGGCTTTCCGATCCGATATTTCCACAGATCATCTCGCCACTGTGAATGCCGATGGAAACTTTGGGGTGAAAAGCAGGACCGTTCGTGTCCGGTGGCCGCTTTTCAATCTGTGAACGGGCCGCAAGGCAGGCATCCACGGCACGGTCCAGGTGAAACTCGTTGCGAAATACTGCGAGCACGGCATCGCCGATGAACTTGTCAATGTATCCGTTCTGCGCAATCACTTCCTTTACGATAATGTCAAAATAGCTGTTGAGCATATTGACAACCACATTGGGCTGTTCCGATTCCGTGATGGCAGTGAACCCGCATATATCGATAAAGGCCACCGTGGCTTCGATGGTTTCATTTTTAAGCAGGGCTGTTTCAAATTCCTGGCGGTTCATGAAATTAAGAACGGTTTCGTCGACATACATGCGCAGAATATTGTTCTCACGGATGGCTTTCAGGGTCTGGCGCGTCTGTGCCACATGACGAATGGTCTTTCCGATGGTGAGGTCAAGGTCCTCAAAATTGACGGGCTTGGTGATAAAATCAAAAGCACCGCGGTTCATTGCGATGCGGATATTTTCCATATCCCCGTAGGCCGAAACGATAACCGCTTTCAGGATGGGATTGGCCTGTCCCAGTTTGTCGAGAAGCGTGAGTCCGTCCATCTCCGGCATATTGATATCACTCAGTACGATATCCAGATCCTCCGATTCTCTGATCTTGCTCAGCGCGTCCGTGCCGTTCACGGCAAATACAAATTCATATTGCCGGTCACGGATCTGTTTACGGAATCTTTGCTTGATCAGAACCTCTAAATCCGGTTCGTCATCCACTACCAAAATTTTAGCCATCATTCCAGGGATTTAAGTTTTTCCTTGAGTAAATTAAAATCGAGGGGCTTGGTCAGAAAATCATCTGCGCCCAGGGATATCGAACGCTGGTGTTTTTCTTCATCGCCATAAGCAGTAATCATCATCACAATGGGCGGGGGGTTCCTGAATTTTTTCTTTATCTCGCTCAGCAATTCGAATCCGCTCATGCCCGGCATGTTGATATCGGATAGGATCAATACCACTTCATGCGGTGTACGGTCCAGATAGTTCATGGCGTCCATGGCGGAAAAGCTGAAGACGAACTGAAACTCGCCCGATTTGATTTCTCTCCGAAAGCGTTGTTCAAATAATTGCTGGATATCCTGCTCATCATCCACAACCAGTATTTTCATGCGACAGTTTATTTTTTCTGAAATAATGTTAAGCAGCCGACAAAGCCGGGAGCAGTATGATAAATTCGGTAAACTCGTTTTCACTTGTCACGACATCTATTTTTCCATTGTGTTCCTTGGTAACGATGTCGTAACTCAGGGAGAGGCCGAGGCCGGTTCCCTGACCTGCGGGTTTGGTAGTAAAAAATGGCTGATAGATCTTGTCGATCACTTTTTGAGGTATTCCGGTTCCGTTGTCGCGTATCTTGATTTCAACCGTATTCCCTTTTTTCTTCGTGGACACCGTCACCATGGGCTGGAATCCATCGGGCGAGAGTTTCTTTTTTTCCGTAACGGAATAGAAGGCGTTGTTAAACATATTGAGAAGCACGCGTCCGATGTCCTGCTGCACGAGCATCACCGGACCCAGGCTCTGGTCAAAGTCCATATTGAAGTTTGCATTAAAGGTTTTATCCTTCGCACGCAGCCCGTGATAGCTTAACCGGAGATATTCATCTGCGAGTGCGTTGACATCCGTGGGAATCTTTTGGCCGCTGCTGGCGCGTGAATGCAAGAGCATGCCCTTCACGATGGCGTCCGCCCTTTTTCCATGGAAGGTAATTTTGCCCATGTTCATACCAACGTCTTTAAGAAGGTCTTTTGCTTCGGGAATGTCTTCCTTTTCGAGTGCCTTATTGACGTCTTCAAGCAATTCCGTATTGACTTCGGAAAAGTTGTTGACGAAATTCAGCGGGTTCTGAATCTCGTGCGCAATGCCGGCGGTAAGTTCGCCCAGGGAAGCCATTTTTTCAGACTGGATCAGCTGACCCTGTGTCTGCCGCAGATTTTCGAGCGAAGCAGAAAGTTCCGCCGTTCTTTCCTCGACCTTTTTTTCAAGGTTGGCATTTTCAATAATTAGTTTGCGCGACCGATAACTCACCCATAGCCGGATAAGTCCGATAAAGGCCAGCAGATAGATCAGCTCTGCCCACCAGGAGAGCCACCAGGGCGGACGAATCTTGAAATGGTAGACGGACGCTTCGGACCAGGGCCCGTTTCCTTTTTTTGCGACAACACGAAAAGTGTAGTACCCCGGCGACACGTTGTTGTAATTGTCGGAAAATGGCTGTTCTGTTACTGAACTCCATTTTTCGTCCACACCGTCGAGGATATACATATATTGATAGGTACCCTCATATTGTGGAAGATAACTATCAAAATGGAAGCGCATATAATTACGGTCATGAGGTAGGGAAAGGCTTACCGGAAAATTCGTTTCCGAAAGACTGTCCCATTCGATGCCGATGGCTTTGTCGGTATTCATGCCCGCAAAGGAGCCTTTCAGGTAAAACGTGTCACGGGTTTCACTCCAGATCGTGTCTGTATGGTCAATATTAGACGGATCAACAAAATACTGAGCCTTGCCCATCAGATCGATCCCGGAAACTGTCGGAGCGGGAACCTGTGTTGCCGACAAAAGGGTATTAAAGTTGAATTTGGTTACTCCCTGGATGATGCCCCACCAGAAATCACCATTGTGGTAGTCAACTGTATTTCCATTAAAATCCAAAAAATTAAAACCCTGGGATTTTCCGTAATTGAGTACATGCCATCTGTTGTTTTTTTCAGAAACCACTGCCAGTCCCTTGCCACTGCCCACGAGCAGGTGATTGTCCTTTTCATAAAGTGAATAAATACCGTTACCCGGAATACCATTTGATGTACCGAAGATGGTATTTGTTTCACGGGTGGAGTCAATCATGTTAAGACCCCGTTCCGTACCAATCCAGATTCGATCTTTTCTATCCCGTAACATGGTGGTCACCTGATCGTTGCTCAGGCCATAGTTAAACGAATAATTCCGGAGAGAGTCCGTCGTAGGATCCAGTATTTCAACACCTGTAAAAGTTGTGATCCAGTATTTGCTGTTGTTGTCCCTGACGACGGCAAAAACCCTGTTATTAACCAATCCGCCATTTTGATTCAGTGTGCTTACTGTTCTTTTTTTCGGATCAAGCACCGTAACACCGTTGTCAAACGTGGACAACCATATTTTTCCGTCCGGGGCAACAAAAGCGTCAACAACAGCTGTCGAAGGCAATCCATCTTTCTGTCCAAACTGCGTAATCGTTTTACTCGAATCGTCGACAATAAACAGTCCGCCGCCGTTTCCTGTCAGTATATATTTGCCACCATCGACATAGATGATTTTTTGGAACCGGTTTGATTTTCCGGCTTCTTCCGGCAAGAGGTTCAGGAGGCGATTGTCAGGTGTCAGAATATTAATTCCCTTGTGGGTACCGATCCAAAGCCTGTTTTTGGGATCGCTCAATAGGCCCCAAACTTCGTCATCCAGCAATCCGTCGCGTATTGAAAAATGATGCGCCACTTCATTTTCTTTAGGAAATACATTAAGCCCGTTTGAGTTAGTGCTGACAATGACATGCCCTGCCGTATCCCCGCTTAAAAACCAGACCACGTCGTCAACTCCCTCACTGGAACCCAGATGTGCAATGGAATCGCAGTCGTTTTTCAAAATATATATTCCTTTGGAGCCGGTGCCTATCCAGATCCGGTCTTCAGCATCTCTAAAAATATTATACGCAATAGTATTCGCTATTCCCTGAAGAGAATCGATGTGGCGGACTGTATGGCGTTGAGGACTGATGACATCAACCCCTTTTCCATAGTTGGAGATATACAGGTCTCCTGAATTAGACTCTACCATCGATAAGTAGACGTCTGAATTAAAGCCTTCTTTTGGCCCGAGGTGTTTTTTTCTTTTAAGCGTTTTATCAATGACATAAATCCCGTTTTCCGCTGTGGTTATCCAGGTATTCCCGGAAACGTCTTCAAATGTTCGTTGGATGTAACCGTTGATAAAGCCGGTGTTGCTGGGAAAATGCCTGATCTTGTCCAGCTTGGGATTAATCTGGTAAAGACCATTTTCAAACGTGGGGATCCATGCGATTCCTTTTTTATCAAACCGGATATCTGCACCACCCCTGAGGTTTAGGCTAAGTGATCTCTGAATGCCTTTTTTACGATCAATCACGAAAATGCCGAATTGCTGGGATCTAAGCCATACCTGACCAATAGAATCCTCCCGGAGGAATAAAATAGTGCCATATGTGGAAGGTAAAATTTCAAGCGAACTGCCCTTAAGAATGCACAGACCGGCACTGGTTCCAATCCAGAGTAATCCGTCGGTTGTGTTCAGCGTGCATTGTACCTGGGAGCTTGAAAGACCCTGCTCGGCCGTATACTGAAAAGAAGTCATGGGGGATTCGTACCGGATCCTTGGCGCACCAAGAGTAACTTTTTTTAAAGCCCCTATCTGGGCTGTCTTCCATATCAGCGTATCCCATGGCACCTGGTCGAGGTCTATGGCGGTATCCGGAATGGCTTCCAGGTTAAACACCGTTTCCTTTGGAGGGGTAGAAATTTTTTCAAAACCGGTACCGTGAAAAACTTTTCCCGGCAGTTTATCAAGATCCAGGGGAACGGTATGTCCCTGCCTGAGGGTATCTGTAGTCCATTTGACCTTCCTTGCAGGGCCCAGTTTTAAGGGCTTTTGAACCGGTGCGGCGAATTGCAATTCATTTTGGGGAACGGGAATTTCCCGGTTCGACAGCCAGCATCCGGTAAACAGCATGCAGGCCGTGACAACCATCAGGAGCTTGGGGGTCATGTCCTTTTATTTTCTCATGAAAAAATGCGGTCTTCAAAAGACTAGTGGATATGCCTTCTCTTCATCACACCGCCCGAAGCCTCCTTAATCGTGTGGGCAAATACAAAAGCATGGGGATCAACATCGCTGACCAGGTTCTTGAGCTTACGCAGCTCCAGTCTGGTGATCACCGTAAAAATGATATCCACGTCGCTGTGAATATGGAATTTTCCGGGAAGGAATCCGCGTTCGCCCTTATAGATCGTAATACCGCGCCCCAGTTCGTTGACGAGCCGGTGCTTGATCAGTTCACTCTTCCCTGAAATAATGGTAACGCCCGTATAGGCTTCCACGCCCTCCACCACATAGTCCACGGTCTTGGTCGCCGTGAAATAGGTGAGCATGGAGTAAAGTGCCGTCTGTACGCCAAAACGAAAAGCCGCCACGCTAAAAATGAGCACGTTCAGAGCCAGAATAATTTCGCTGATGGTGAAGCTGGTCCTTCTCCATGTATAAAGCGCCAGCACTTCAATACCGTCCACTGCGCAGCCGGCCCGCATTGTCAGTCCGATCCCCAGACCCAGGAAAAATCCCCCGAATATGGAGACCAGGAGTTTATCTGAAGTCATTACCGGATAGGGGATATAGAAAAGACAGATCCCCAGCAGGATAATGCACAGCAGGGTCTTCCAGGCAAAATGCTTGTTTATCGTATAGGCACCCATGATCACAAAGGGCAGGTTTACGATCAGCGTGACATAAGCCAGGTTGAAGTGATATATTTCATGTATAAGAAGGGAAATGCCCGTCATTCCACCGTCAAAAAAATTGTTGGGAACAAGAAAGCCCTGGAGTGCAAATGCCGCAGTGATGACACCGGCTGCTATGAGGATCAGATCCGTAGCGAGAAACTGATTATGACCAGTAACAAGGTGGGCTGTTTCTTCTTCCTGTTTCAGTCCGAGCAGGTTCTGATGCTGTACGGCCGAAAGCCTTTTTGAAGCCGACTCCGTGCAATAACGGTGTTCTTCGAGGAAACGAACCTGTTTTTCTGTCCATTCCTTCCTGGATTTTACAATGCCGCGGCCTTCCAGTTCCAGAAAAAGGTTTTCAGCATAAGCCGTGTAGTCATCCGTTCCCAGGTAGGACAGGTCAGCGTCGCAAAGGATATCCGCTTTTTTGTCCAGCGGATGTTGCGGAACACGTGTCGCCCGTATCATCCGGCAGACAGATTCTATTTTGTCCGGGGAATAGTCATATTCGGGAAGGATGGAGCGTGCGATATCGCAGGATACTTCCTCGTGTCCTTCGTAAGCCGTTAAAAATCCTGCATCATGAAAAAGTGCTGCTGTCTTGAGGAGTACCAGGTCTTCACCGGTTACTTTTTCTGACTCAGCGATCTCTTCGACGGCTGCCAGCACTTCCACGGTATGGCGGACATTGTGGTAAAGCAGGTCTGCCGGAAGCTCATTTTCCAGTTTTTTCAGAAAAAAAGAATGAACCTCCCCAAATCTCATGCAGTGTGTCCGTTAGGTGCGAAGTATTTGTAAATGTAATTGAAAAAAAGAATTAATAAACCGGTTTGAGTAATTGGTTTTCTTTTCATTGTAACCGGCCGATAGTCCCCTTTGGTCCAGCAAGAAAAATCAAATTACTACCTGGCGACTTGCGGCACACATGAAAACCTTTATCAGATATCAGCCTCCAGTGCATTCCCCCGTCGGAGGACCAGTCAATGCCACTGGTACCACAGGCGACAAGGTCGTGGGCGTTCACCCAGTCCACACAACTTCGATATCCATGGGGAGGCTGAACAGGTTTTTTTTGTGAGAAGGGATTTAGTTGCACCAGCAGGCTGTTTCCCGCATTGGATCTGTCATCGTTAAAATCGCCACCGGTAATGAAGGCTGAATTCGGATTAGAGGGACTGACTGAAATCGAATTGGCACCCGTAGTTACCTTGCCCTGATTCAGACTGAGTTTATAACTAAGAGAGTCTAGAAAGAGCCGGGATGATAATCCGCCCGAGACGAAGGCGTACCGTCCGTGAGGAAGCAGACAGATATTGGAGCCACTGGCAGCAAAAAATGCTTCACCCGCAGAAGCTGACGGCGGGTCATTAAGTCTTGTCCAGTTTTGTCCGGAATCGGTTGTACGGGCAAGGAAAATTTTTCCCTGCACCGGATCGCCCAGCAGCAGGCCTTCCGGACCGGACAATTCCATGGCGTCCAGAAATAGACTATCGTCATCGCTTTGAAAAACAACCTGCCAGTTTCTGCCGCCATCCCTCGTTTTAAGGATTACTGCAGGACGGGTTACGCCAAGAACCAGGGCTTCGGAATCGTTATAGGCGTGAATATCCCTGAAGTCGGCATCAGCAAAGCGGGATGGCTTCATCCAATGCCAGCTGTGACCACTGTCTGCAGAACGGGCAACGGTACCGTTACTACCGCAAACCCAGATCACCCGGTCGCTAACGACGCTGAGGCCCCGGAGCGAGGTCTCACGGCCGCTTGCCAGTATGTCAATACGCTGGGAAAAGACAGTGGATGCGGTAAGCTGGGTAAAGAGCAAAAAGAGGATCAGTTTCAACATACCATGATTTTCAGTTATTCAGTCTGCCGGCGCAGGATGAATGTAAAGAAAATCAGGCGGGAAGAGGCCTCAGTTTCCAAAAATGAGCTGATCGTCCCTCTCTTCCACGGGTATCTTCACAATGAAGCCATCATAGTCCACGTCATCATGGTTACTAAATGCCCCATAAGCGTCGATACTATACCCCAGGGTACCATCATTACTTTCCATCACATAGAGGATAGATGAATCCGAAGGATCGGACTCCCCCTCAAATCGGAAAGTCCTGATGATTTTCAGGTCCTGAGGCTGGTAAAACTTTCCGTTTCCAATCGTAAAGCCTTCAGGAGTAAGCCTGAATTCATTGTCCTGGCGCTTTAATCGTAATTTTTCGATAACCTGACTCAGGGTTATCATTTCGGCTGGCTTTATCATATACTTTCGGTTTGTAGGTAGGTAAAACCCAAATGCCATACCACTTTGGCAAAGGAATTGAAATTTAATATCTAATCTGTATAACCATGACTCCGAGCGTGCAGCTGAAGGTATTGATCGTTGACGACGAGCCAGACGTTGGTTTTCTGTTTGGAAAGATTTTGCGCAAGCGCAACCTGACCACCCGTTTCGTGCAAAATCTGAAAGAAGCCCAGGAATCAATTGAGGCGGAAAAGCCGGCAGTGATTTTCCTTGATAATAACCTTCCGGACGGCCAGGGCATTGATATTATACCCCGGTTAAAGGCTGATTATCCTGAAACCAGGATTATTGTGGTCACAGCAAATGATACTCCCGGCGATGAGTATAAAGCCATACAAAAGGGCGCCGATGGCTTTCTCGGAAAACCCCTGACAATCGACTCCATTAACCGCAGCCTTGGTCATATCGGCGAATAATTACCATAAAAATCGAAAGGGTTAAGGGTAGGTTTTTTCCCCCGGATGGGGAAATATTTTCTCTTTCAACCTGTTATCCGGCCCTTGAATTTTGACTTTCAAACGATGTCCGAACTTTAACAGTAAAATGAAAGGAAATATTTCCCGGGGCAGCTTCACTTTTTCAAAAATGCCCGTGTTCAAACGCTGACAAAAGTCCGGGTTAAATCAGTGTAGAATTTACCCAAACAGCGGATATTCTCGTTTATTGTTATTACTTTGTATTGGAAAACTGATCGTGAGATTGGTAAATATGTTGTGCGAAATTTCATAAAATCCACATCATGATTGCTTCGGTTGCTCATAAAACACCTGGCGTTATCCTCGAAAAACTCACCCGTCTGCTCACGGCGCTGCAGGAAGTTAAGAACCACTATGAGCAGGTCGCCCAGCGAATTCAGAATCATCAATTAAGGCTTTCCATTCTCGGACTTGCACAGGAAAGCAAGCAATATGCAAATGAGCTGATCGCGCATATAGAAACCCTGGGTGGAGTGATGCAGGAAAAAATAAAAGAAGACTTTAATAAAGTAGGTAAACCGGAACCCGCAGAGGAACTGCCAGGGTATGCGGAGTATATGGTGGGTCTTAAACTGGGTGAACAGCAGGTGATGAAGACATACCGGGAAGTTTTAAACGAACCATACCTTTACGATACCATCCGTCAGATGATCCGTTACCAGCAAAACGGACTTTTGCATTGTTTCTCACAGGTCAGAATGCTCTATGCGACCATGCTGAAATCCGTTAATTAAAAGCTGACCGGTCATCAATTTTCAAAACATTTGGATTTTTTTTTTGAATTCAGCAAGTCTGGCAAGGATTTTAGATTGTAAAAAGTATTAAACATTAAACATTATGAGCACTTCAAAAACTTTATTAGGCTTCTTCGCGGGTGCAGCTGTAGGCGCCGCCGCTCGTCGTCCGGGTCGACATGTAGATATCGAAGACGAACGACGGAGTAACGGCTGCGAAGAAGACCGTGCGTTTATCGGGACTGATGTCGATGGATCCTTCGAAGAACGGCGTGTTGATTCCAGCGCCGAGGTTGACCGGGTCTTCCCATGGGTCGTTCACCGATGCACGATGCGACACCCAGAGGTCGGGCAGCGGCGGACTGAAAGGACCGGGACGGTTCGAGCCGAAGTACAAGTCGAGACCGTCGAGTGAAATCGTGGGTGTGATGTCGAAAAATGGGCTCGAGACGGGGGGCGGGACGCGTTCGGGATCCCCCCACGTGTCGCTCACCGATCGACGGCGGCTGACGTAAATGTCTTGATCCCCCGGTCCGCCGAGAGCTCCTGGCCGGTCTGAGACGAAATATAATTCACGGCCGTCAGCCGACAGCGCAGGTTTTCCTTCAAACCACACCGTATTGATTGGACTGTCGAGATGCACCGGCGTGTCATAACAGTAGGGCTTG
>Ga0207691_10000229_pt1 | contig 54461 bp, 51 predicted proteins | sample KBSM13metaG_FD_184327 | JGI IMG/M metagenome (GOLD analysis project Ga0207691, IMG submission 184327) | Miscanthus rhizosphere microbial communities from Kellogg Biological Station, Michigan, USA - KBS M1-3 metaG (SPAdes) (version 2) | ecosystem: Host-associated > Plants > Roots > Rhizosphere >...
TCGTCTCGAGCGCGGGCTCCCAGAGCTCCGGGATCAGGCTGAGGTCGAGCTCGAGGAAGCGGCCGAGCGTCGTGAACAGCGAGGCGCCGACGATCCGGCTCCAGTCGGTGTCGGCGATCACGATCGCCTCGATGCTCCACAGCACCAGCGCGGCGATTGCGAAGTACGCGGTGTAGCGCGCGGTGCGCGTACGGCGCCGCCCGGCCGCGATCTCGGCGACGCGCAGGTCGAGCGTCGCCGCGTTCATCGGAGCCCCTGTGCGATCAAATGCATCGGCTGCGCTCGCGCGTGGGCGCTGGATGGTCCAGGACCGCGCGGGACTCGGCCCGCCGTCACAGCACCTCCATCGCGTAGATGTCCTGCAGCGCGCGCTTGTCGAGCTCGGCCGGCGGGCCGTCGAACTTCTTGATGCCGTCCTGCAGGCCGATCACGTGGGAGCAGAAGTCGCACGCCAAGTCGACGTCGTGGATGTTGCACAGGACCGGGATGTGGAACTCGCGCGCCATCTCGCGGATGAGCCCCATCACCTCGCGCGCGATCTTCGGGTCGAGGCTCGAGGTCGGCTCGTCGACCAGCAGCAGCTTCGGGTTCTGGATCAGCGCGCGGGCGATGCCGACGCGTTGGCGCTGGCCGCCCGACAGCCGGTCAGCACGCTTGTCGATGTGCTCGCTCAGGCCGACCCGGTCGAGCAGCTTCAGCGCTTGCTCGATGTCGGCCTTGGTGTAGGCCCGGAACAGGCTGCGCAACGTGCCCGTGTAGCCGAGCCGACCGGTCAGCACGTTGTCGATGACCGACAGCCGCTCGATCAGGTTGAACTCCTGGAAGATCATGCCGATGTTGCGGCGGACCTCGCGCAGCTCTTGCACCGGCACCTTCACGATGTCGCGCCCGTTGAAGCAGATTTCGCCGCCGCTCGGCTCGACCAGCCGATTGACGCAGCGAATCAGGGTCGACTTGCCGGCGCCGCTCGGGCCGATGATTGCGAAGAAGTCATCGGCGTTGAGCGAGAAGCTGACGCCTTTCAGGATCTCGCGCGCGCCATAGGCCGCGCGCAGGTTCTTCACTTCGAGCACAGGCTGCACCGTCGTCTCCTCGTCGTGCGGGGGGGTCGGTGATCGGGTCGCGCTACTTGCCGCCGCCCGCTTCGCGGATCACGTCGTAGTCGGAGTCCTTCATCACGACGAACTTCTCCGAGCCGACGTTCTCGAGGTACTTTTGGCCTTCCGGCGTGCCGTCGAGGGTCACGAAGGTCTGCTGGATCTTTGCTTTCAGCTCCGGGCAGAGGGTCGAGCGGTAGACGAATGGGTCCTGCGGAATCAGCGGCGAGGTCCACAGGATATTGAAGTCATCCGCCTTCATCTTGCCCTTGCTCGCGGTCATGGCGTTCATGAAGCGGTGGGTCGCGACGAATGCCGAATCGGCCTTCCCTTCGAAGACCGCGATCGCCGACAAGTCGTGGCCGCCCGAGAACGCGACCTTGCTGAAGTACTGCTTCAACGGTTGCTTGATGACCTTGCCGCCGAAGATCGATTCGGGGATCAGCGAGCCCGACGTGCTGGCCGGATCGACCAGCAGCATCACCGAACCCTTGACCGACTCGACCGTCGTGAACTTCGAGCCCTTCTTCGTGATCAGGATCGACTTGAAGCCGGGGCCGGCTTCCTGCACGCCTTCCGCCTTCTTGTAGTAGGTCGCGAAGACGTCGATGTTGGCGCCCTGGGTCTTTGCAATCAGGTACGACTCGGGCCCGAGCACCGCGACATCGACCCACTTGCCGAGCAGCGCCTCGACGACCGACGAGTACGAGGTCGGCATGTAGAACTCGATCTTCTTGCCGCTGTTCTTCGCGAGCAGGTCGAGCACCGGCTTGTAAAGCGTCAGCTCGCGCACCGACTCCTGGGTCGGGATGATCGAGAAGCGAAGCACCTTCGGGTCCTCGCAGGCCTGACCGAATGCGCGCTGCGGCGCGAGCAACAGTGCGAGCACGAAGGCCAGCGCGACGAGCGCCCAGCGGGGCGTGTGACTCCAAAAGCGCACGATCGATTTCTGCATGTCCAGTCTCCTGTGGTGGGAAGGGGTGTCGACCCCGGCAAGCATCGTGTTCGGCATTTACGCCTTGATGACAGGTTCGGCGACTTGTGGCCTGCGGACAAGCGCGGTCGCTCGCTTCTTCTTGATGATCGGTTCGGGTCGCTCGTCTGCCTCGACGGCGCCCGCCGCGGGCGCACCTGCTGCGGCCGGCAGGGTGTGCATGCGGGCGCGGCTCGCCATCGCATGGTCGTAGAGGCGGCGGCCGGCGAGGTCGGCGTCGCCCGAGGCAATGCCGTCGAGGATGCGCTTGTGCTCCTGCGTCGAGGTCGGCAGCCGGTCGCGCTGGGCCAGGGTGTGGCGCCGGTACAGGCTCAACTCGTTGACGAGCCGGCGGTACATCTGCAGCAGCTTCGGGTTGTTCGCGTACTCGACCAGCATGTCGTGAAAGCGCAGGTTCAGCGGGTGATAGCGCTCGAGGTCCTTCGCCCGCGTGGCGGCCTCCATCGCATCGAGCAGCGCACGCAGGCTGGCGAGCTGGTCGGCGGTGATCGAGAGCGCGAGCTTGCGACCGGCCATCTGATCGAAGGTCGCGCGGATCTCGTAGATGTCATCGGCTTCGTCGACCGAGATCTCGCGCACGAAGACGCCGCGGTTCTTTTCGATCCGCACCAGCCCGGTTTCCTCGAGCGCTCGGAACGACTCGCGGACCGGGCCGCGCGAGACGCCGAGGTGCGCCGCGATCGCGATCTCGTTGAGCTTTTCGCCGACCGCGATCTCGCCGGAAAGGATCATCCGCTCGAGCTCACGCTGGACCAGGACGGTCAGCGAATGGCTCTTCAACAGGCGGACGCCTTCGGGCGGACTCACGACGGGCTCGGGGCTGAGCATGCGGCGATTCTCGCGCCGATGTGTCTATTGTCAACAATCTTTTTCCCGAATGCTGCCATTTGGGCGGCTACGACGGTCGTGCCATCCCGGTTTCCTTGGCCAAGTGATGACCGGGCTGGAAGCGGTCGAGACGCCCAGCGCCCAGAACGGAATCAGCTCGGCGAGAAGCCGAGAACTTTCCGCACCACCCGTGCGGCATCCGCCGTGTCCGAACCGCGCCAGGCGACGATCTGGTCCGGGCGGATCAGCGCCAGCGGCGCCTCATAGCGCGCCAGGAGGTCGGCGTTGTTCAGCGTGACCACGCGAAGGTCCATGCCGACCGACGCCGCCGCCGCGGCGAAGCGGGACGTCTCGTTAGTCTGGTCGTCGAACGCGAGCAAGGTCCACTCGGCATGAAAGGTGTCGAACAGCGAACGACCGCCGGCGAGCCACGCGTGTGGCGGACGCCCACCGGGACAGGCCGTCGGCACGTAGATATTGGCGCGATCCGGCGGCGGTGTCGTGCCGTCGCCGAAGATAATGGGCGAATCGTCATAGCGCCCGCCGAACGTGATGCCGGGAATGTTGAACTCGGCCCGGCCATGGGCCGCGAGGTAGTCGCCGGCAGCCTGTCGAGCGGCCGCGCCGGCAGCAGAATCGTCTTCGATCTCCGGCACCGGCTCGAACCGGCCGAGCGAATCGGCGAAGCCCTTCGCATAGCCGGTGTTGCGCTTTGCGAGCGGCCGGCGCTCGGCGTCGTAACTGGCGAGCAGCAGCGGCCCGGCTTGGCCGGCGATGCTCGCGGCGAGCTTCCAGCCGAGGTTGACGGCGTCCTCGACCGCGGTGTTGTAGCCGAGCCCGCCGGTCGGCGTGAAGAGGTGGGCCGCATCGCCGCCAAGCAGCACGCGGCCGCTGCCGAAGCGCTCGGCCACCAGGCAATGCCCGGCGGTCCAGGTGCCGCGCGACAGGATCTCGATCGGCATTTCCAGACCGATCGCCGCATGGAACAGCGCCCTCGCATCGGCATCGCTCAGTGAGTCCTCACGCTCGTGCGCACGAAGCTGGGTATGGAAAGCGAATTCGCCGCGACCGTCGACCGCGGCCATGAAGGCACGCCGCTCGGGGTTGAAGGTGACGTTCATCCAGGCCGGCGGATGCGGCACGTCCGCATAGAACGTCGGCGCGAGCAGGTGGACCGCGACCATCCGGCCGCCCATGAAATCGCGTGCGATCGCAGCCTCGCCGCCGTGACGGATTCCCAGCTGCTGGCGCACGGTGCTGCGTGGTCCGTCCGCGCCGACGAGGTAGGCTCCGTGCACCGTGTGGCGCCGGCCGTCGGCGACGCGTTCGAGCTGCGCCTCGACCGCCTCGTCCTGGTCGTCGAAGCGCAGCAGGCGCCAGCCGAAATGCAACGCGACCGACGGGTGCTTTTCCGCATGGCGGCGCAGGGTCGCCTCGACGAGCCGTTGCGAGATCCGATGCGGCAGCTCGGCGGCGCTCCAGCTGCCGGTCGTCTCGCGGACCAGGCGCGACGCCTCGCGCGCCGACGGCAGGCTGAAGCGCGCCAGTTCGTGGCGCGCGAAGCGGGTGAAGTACGCGATGTCGGTCGGGAAGTCGGGCGGCAGTCCGAGCGCTCGGATCTCGTCGGCGAAGCCGAGGCGCCGGAAGTGCTCCATCGTGCGCGCCTGCGTCGCATTGGCCTGCGGCGCGACGGCGGTGCCGGGCTTGTCGTCGACCAGCAAGGTCGCGACGCCGCGCTGGCCGAGCTCGTTGCAGAGCATCAGCCCGCACGGTCCGCCGCCGACGACGATCACGGCGACGTGCTTCGGCAGGTCGGCTGGGCTCGGATCGACTTCGGTCATCGGCGCATCGCGAGAGTCCGCGTCCGGCGCTTCGCTACAGCAGCGATTCCGGAACGAACGGCGTCAGCAGCCATTGCTTGAAGCGCAGCCACGCCGACGAATCGGGCTCGGTGGTCAGCACCGTCTCCTTCTCGCCATCGTTGCTATACCACTCGACTCCCGAGCCGTCCTTCTTCAGGCGCACCCGGTAGGCGCTCTGCAGGCGGTCGATGTCGATGATGCGGAGCAGCTCGCGCGCCAGCTGCGGGCTGTCGATCACCGCGCCGAGCTCGGTGTTGGTGGTCGCCGAACGCGGGTCGAGGTTCATCGAGCCGACGAACAGCAGCTTGCGGTCGATCACGACGAGCTTCGCGTGCAGGCGCCCGAGGGAGGCGCCGAACAGGAACATGCGCTCGTTCATCTTCACGCGAGACGCACTCAGCTCGTAGAGATCGATGCCCATCCGCAGCATGTCCTCGCGGTAGCGCTTGTAGCCGAGGTGGACGGCCGGCTCGTCGGTCGCGCCGAGCGAATTCGTCATCACGCTGAGTGCGACGCCGCGGTCGCGCAGGCTGCGCAGGAACGCCATCCCGTGCGGCCCGGGCACAAAATACGGCGACGACGCGACGACTTCCTTCTGCGCCTTCTTCATCGCCTCGAACACGTTGTAGGTCACGCTGGTCTCGAGCAGCTCGCCGTCCGACTGGTCCTCGAACGGCTTGTCGGGATGGTCGGCGAACACGTATGCCTCGCCCCAGATCAGGCCGAGCCGGCCGCCGTCGAGGTCATCCGAGATCGGCCCGTAGCCGAGGATGTCGTTCGGCGGCAACGCAGCCGGCGGCGGGGTCGCCTCCGGGCTCGTCGCCCGGTCGAACTGCTCGCGCAGCTCGGCCGTCGACAGCTTGCTCTTCGCGACCGCCTCGAGCGGGTAGACCGGCGCGCTGTTCCAGTAGCGGTCGAACAGGAACTGCAGCGGCGGGACGACCTGCCCGACCGTGAACGCATCGACGTCGATGAAGTTGTCGCCCATGCCGCGCAGGAAGTACTCGTTCGCGACGTTGCGCCCGCCGATCACGGCCATCGCGCCGTCGGCGATGAAGAGCTTGTTGTGCATGCGGTGGTTGACGCGCGCCCAGTCGCCGGTCGACGCGATGAAGCGGCCGATGTGGCCTTGGCCGCGCGCGCAGCAGAACGGGTTGTAGAGTCGGACCTGGACGTTCTTGTGGGCCGCGAAGCCGAGAAAGAAGTCGTCCTCGCCGCCGGTGTAGAAGTCGTCGATCAGCAGGCGCACGCGCACCCCGCGCTGCGCCGCTTCGGTCAGCGCGCGGATCAGGTAGCGGCCGGTCTCGTCGTTCTCGAAGTGGTAGTACTGGACGTCGAGCGAAACCTCGGCGCGGCGCGCAAGCTGCACGCGGGTGTCGAGCGAAAAGGTGCCGAGCGGCATCAGCCGGAAGCCCGAGAGCTCCGGCGCCGGCTGCGAGATCTGCGTGATGCGGCCGAGCGTCGTCGCCGGCGACAGCGGAATCGCCTCGCTGGCCTGCGCCTCGCGGGTATCAGACGAAACCTGCGGCAGGCTGGCGCAGCCGGTCACTGCGAGCAGCAGTGCCAAGAGGGCGGCCCAGCGCCAGCCGGTTCTGGGCGGTGCCGAAGGCAGAGAAGTGGCGATCATCGGGAAGGAAGCCTGTGCGTGTCGTCGGGTCGTGAAACGGCGCCTGCGCCTTACGCGCGCGGATCAGCTCGTCGCGACCGAGCGAAGCGGCGGTCGCTTCGCGTCGAACAGATCGGGCGCATCGCCGACCCGCGCCTGTTCGATCGCGAGCATGCGGCGCTTCGTCGTCGCGCCGCCGCCGGCCGAGAAGCCGCCGATCGTGCCGCCGGCTGCGAGCACGCGGTGGCACGGCACGATCGGCGCGAACGGGTTCTGGCCGAGCGCCCGGCCGACCGCACGCGCTGCGGTCGGGTCGCCGAGCCGGGTCGCGATCTCGCCGTACGACAAGGTCGAGCCCGGTGCGATCGTGCGGGCGATCGCGTAGACCGCGCGATGGAACTCGGGCACGCCGGTCTCGTCGAGGACGACGCCCGACAGGTCGATCGGTTCGCCGTCGAGCAGCGCGACGATGCCGTCGATCGCGGCGCGCACCGCGGGCGGCGGCGTTTCCGGCTGGGCGCCCGGCAGCCGGCGGCACAGGCGGGCGGCCGTGCGCTCCGGCGTCGATTCCGGCAATTGCAGCCCGACGATGCCGCGCGCGTTCCAGGCGATTGCGCAAGCGCCGATCGCGGTGTCGAAGAGGGTGTGGCCGATCGGGTCCATGATGGGGCATCGTAGCGGGCCGCGGCGGGCATGACGAATGCCGGAACGGCTCGTTCACCAGCGAGGATCGCGATGCTTGAGAAGTTGCCGGATGCCCTGGGTCACGCGTTGCGCGACCAACGCGCCGGGTTGGACAAGACCGCCTTTCGGCTGATTGACCTGCGCGCCGGGATGGGCGCGCTCGAGGTCAAGAGCCTGGCCTTCGTCGACCATGCGCCGATCCCGGCGCAGTACACCGCCGACGGCCCTGGCATCTCGCCTCCGCTGCAATGGATCGGCGTGCCGGCCGGCGCATCGAGCCTGGTGCTGATCGTCGAAGACGCCGACGCGCCGACGCCCCAACCGCTGGTCCATGCGATCGTCGCCGAGCTGCCGGCCGAGGACGGTGCGTTGGCCGAAGGCGCGATCGAGAGCGACGAGCACCCGGGCGCCGGCTACAAGACCGGCCGCAACTCGTACCTGCAGGCGAGCTGGCTGCCGCCCGATCCGCCGCCAGGCCACGGCGTGCACCGCTATGCGTTCCAGCTGTTCGCGCTCGACGGCACGGCGACTGCGTTCTCCGACACGCCCGGTCGCGACGAGGTGCTCGAGGCATTGCGCGATCACGCGATCGCGAGCGGCTGCCTGATCGGAACCTACGAGCGTCCCGACGGTTCGATCAAGGAAGGCGACACCGAAGCCGCACCGGCCTTCGACCCACCGGCGGCACTCGCCTGAACGGGGGCGCAGCGCGCCGCGCCTGACGGCGGACCGGCGTCCAAATCGGGCTAGCGCGAGAACGCCAGCTTGACGCCGAAGCCGATCAGGAAGACGCCGGCCAGCTTGTTCAGCGCCTGCGCGATCGACGGCCGCGCCCGCAGTCGCTCGGCGAGCCGGTGCGTCAGCAGCACGACGATCAGGCCGTAGGTAAACGTCAGCGCAGCAATCGTCGCCGCCATCACCGCGAACGTCAGCAGGCCCTGGTGCTGGGCCGGGTCGACGAAGAGCGGGAAGAACGCCATGTAGAACACGATCGCCTTCGGGTTCAGCAAGGTGATCATCAAAGCCTGCTGGAAGTAGTGGTGCGGCTTGATGTCGAGCACCGGCGCGCTGCCCGGCTTCGCCAGCAGCATGCGCAGGCCGAGCCAGGCGAGGTAGGCGGCGCCGAGCCACTGCACCGCGCGAAACGCCGGCGGATATGCGGTCAGTAGCGCGGCGACGCCTGCGACCGCCATCCACATCAGAACCTGGTCGCCGGCGATCACGCCCATCGTCGCGGCAAGGCCGCCGGGAATCCGCCCTTTGCTGGTCGACGTGATCAGCGCCAGGTTGCCGGGTCCCGGGATCATCAGGAAGACAATCACCGCGACGACAAATGAGCCGTAATCCGCAATCCCGAACATCGATCACTCCCGCCTGTGGGCACGCCGCATCCTAGCGACAAACCGGACCCGAGCGACGCGCGAACGCGCTTCCTCGCGCTGCTGCGCGCCGCGCTCGCGGATGGCGCGTTCGAGCGTCTCGTGCTGGCTCGCCCGACCAGCGGCGAAGGCAGCGATCTGCGGCGGGTCGCGGTTCGGCCGGTGCTGTTGCGCGGCGAGCGCTGCTTGCAGTTCGTGCACACGCATGCGACCCGCGACGTCACGAAGAACCTCGATGTCGACGATGGTGTTGTTGCCATCGATGCGCTGATCGGCGTCGCCTTCGCGCATGCTCATTTGCAGACCACTCGCGAAGCGATCGAGCTGCGGGTCAGCCGAAAGGGCCGTGTCGGGATGAGCCGGCACACGCTGACCCCAGCCGTGACCGGCGAGATTGCGGATGCAGCCACCGCCGAGGCCACCGCTGCGCACGACCGCGCGAAGCGCCGCTTCGTCGACATCGGCCGGCCGTGGCTGGTCGATCTCGGCGTCACCGACGCCGAGGGCCGGCTGGTGCCGTCGATGGCGCGCAAATGGAAGCAGATCAACAAGTTCGTCGAGGTCTTCGACCACGCCTTGGCCGCCTCGGCCCTGGCCGCGCGGGAAACACCGGTGCGGGTGGTGGACTTCGGTTCCGGCAAGGGCTACCTGACGTTCGCGCTGCACGACCATCTGCGCGGAACGCTCGAGCGCACAGCCGAAGTGACCGGCGTCGAGCTCCGCACCGACCTGGTGGAGCTCGGCAACCGCGCGGCCGCTCGCACCGGTGCCGCCGGGCTGCGCTTCCTCGCCGGCGACGTGCGGAGCCACGAGCCCGGGCCGATCGACGTGATGATCGCGCTGCACGCGTGCGATACAGCGACCGACCATGCGCTGCATCTGGGTCTGCGGGCCGGCGCCGAGATCATCCTGTGCTCACCGTGCTGCCACAAGCAGCTGCGGCCGCAGATGCGCTCGCCGGCGCTGCTGCAGCCGATGCTCCAGCATGGCATCCACCTCGGCCAGCAGGCCGAGATGGTCACCGACAGCCTGCGCGCGCTGCTGCTCGAAGCCGAGGGCTATGCGACCCAGGTGTTCGAGTTCGTCGCGCTCGAGCACACCAGCAAGAACAAGATGATCCTCGCGGTGAAGCGGCCGCAACGCGCTGATCGGGCGGCGATCCAGGGGCAGATCCGCGAGATCAAGGCGTTCTACGGCGTCCGCGAGCATTGCCTCGAGACCTTGCTCGCCGGCGATTCAGCGGCCCGGCGGAGCGACGTCGCCGAGCCGGCTTGACCGGCGACCTCCCCATTGCGCGCGTTGCCCGGCTTAGCCGAACCGCACCGGCTCCTTGCCGTGTCGCTTGCTGCGGATCACGACCGTGCTCGCGAGCTTGTCGTGCCAGCCCTGCTTGCGGCGGTCGAAGCCGACCCAGATCAGGCCGAGGCAGAGCGGCGTCGTCGACACGAAATACGCGAGGTAGCGCCCGACCAGTTGCGCGACGCTCGGCGCCTCGCCGGTCTTCGCGTCGACGATGCGCGCGCCGATGACCATCTTGCCCGGGGTCGCCGCGCGATAGCGCCAGAACAGGATGACAGCGAGCGCCGGCAGGATCCAGGTGATCAGGAACTCCGTCGGCCGGAACGGCGCTTCGCTGGCCTGCCAGCCGTATTCCCAGCCGTAGAGCGCGCCGAGGATCGGTGTCGTGATCAGCACGACCAGGAAGGTGTCGATCAGTGCGGCCCAGACCCGGATCCAGAACCCGGCGTATTCGAACTCACTGGCGTCGATCGGCATGGCGGCTCACGAGAAAAGAAGGGGTTGGCGGAAAAGAGTGGGAGTCGAACCCACCAGGCCCGCCAGGCGCGCCTCGCCGGTTTTGAAGACCGGGCGCTCCACCGGGATGCGCTTCTCTTCCTCGCTTCACATTATTGCGGGCGCCGGCTCGGTCATGTGCCGACGGCCGCTGCGAAAGCGCGTGACGCCGGTTCGATCGAGATGCTCCAGCACCTCGATCGTCAGGTTGCGGCCGAGGCCGCTGCGGTCGCGATAGGTGGCGGCGTCAAAGCCGATCGCGCCGGCTTCGTCCGCGAGCGCGCGGGCGAGGTCGCCGAGTGCGTGAACCGCGGCCGGCAGGAAAAAGCGGTTCTTCGCCACCTGCACCAGGTGGCCGCGCCGTGCCAGCGAGACCAGCTCACCGAGTAGCGTTGGCAGCGGCGTGTCGAGGGCGAAGGCCAGGTCGCCGATGATCGGCGGGCGCAGGCCGGCCGCCTGCAATTGCTCCGAGACGCGATCGAGCAAGAGCCGATCCGCGTCCGAGAGCCGCGCCCCGTGTTCCGGCTTTCGCAGGCAGAAGCCGTCGCGCACGATCGAGCCGTCGGCGCGCAGAGCGGCCAGCGCCGCCGGAACCAGCGGCGTCAGCGGGTCGGCGCCGAGCGCTCGGGCCATGTCGGATTCGGCCGCGCCGACGCGATCGGGCTCGGCGGCGTGCAGCGCGTCGAGTGACGCCGCGAGCCGGTCGAGCAAGCCGCGCCAGCGGACCGTCGCGACGCCCCACGTTGTTGCGATCGGTCCCGATGACGGGATCGCGGCCGCTCCCTCCGCGACCCGTGCGCCATGAACAACGGTGAGCGCTTGCTTGCCCCGCACGAGTTGATCAGCCTGGTCTGCATCGAGATTGCGGGCCTGGCCGAAGCGATCGAGATCGATCGGGGCGGTCGACCGTCCGAGCAGCGCCGACAACGCTGCGTCCGCGTCCGGCAGGCCCAGCGCGTCCAGCTCCGCCAGGCGATCGGGTCGGGCTCGGCCGCGAACCTTTCCGAACGGATCAATGACCGATCCGCCGCCCACGGTGCGATTGCGCGTCGCGTCGCGGACGATGAAGCGGTCGCCGTGCAGCGCGCCGATCGGCCGATCGAGGATCAGCTGCGCAAGCGCCGATGCGTCCGGCTCGAGCGCGCGCCCTTCGAGCAATGCGAGCCGCGCGCCGACGACCGCCGCGCCGTGATGCAGCTGCAGCGACGAGTCGTGGCGGAGCGGCCGCTCGAGGTCGCGCGCTGCGCCGAGTCGCACGTCGAGGCGCTCGGTCGGCGCATGCGCGGCCGGGTCGACGATCCAGTCGCCGCGCGCGATTGCGATTCGCTTGAGCTCTGCGCCGGCGAGGTTCAACGCGCAGCGTTGGCCCGCGTGAGCCGCCTCGACGGCGCGGCCGTGCACTTCGATGCCCCGCACGCGGACACTCGCGCCGTGCGGCGACACGGTCGACGTCGCGCCGACCGCGATGCCGCCGGCAACGACGGTGCCGGTGACGATCGTGCCCGCGCCGGCCAGCGTGAACTGGCGATCGACGGCGAAGCGGAAGCGGCCGTGGACGCGTGACGAACGCGCATCGCCGGTCGGCGCGCGCAGTGCCGCGCGCAACACGTCGAGGCCAGTCCCGACCGGTGCCGCGATCGCGACGATCGGCGCACCCTCAAAGCGTGTGGCCGCGAGCAGCGCCGCGATCTCGCTGCGCGCCGCGTCAATGCGCGCACCGTCGACCCGGTCGATCTTCGTCAGTGCGACCACACAGCGCGACACGCCAAGCCATTCGAGGATCGCGACATGCTCGTGGGTCTGCGGCATCGGCCCGTCGTTGGCGGCGACGACGAGCAACGCGGTGTCGACCGCGGCAACGCCGGCGGCCATGTTGCGGATGAAGCGGTCGTGCCCGGGGACGTCGACGAACGAGATCGGCACGCCGTCGCCGAGGTCGGCGTGCGCGAAGCCGAGATCGATCGACATGCCGCGCCGCTTCTCCTCGGCGAGCCGGTCGGTATCGATGCCGGTCAGCGCCTTGACGAGGGTCGTCTTGCCGTGGTCGACATGGCCGGCGGTGGCGACGATCATGCGGGGCGCAAGCAACTCGCTGTCATGCCGTCCCGAACGCGACCCGCGGGCGATGCCGCGAGCGAAGGAGGGGGCCGGCGCTCAACGGCCGGCCCGGCGCGGATCAGGCGGTCTTCGAGAGCGCGCCGAGGATGCGCTCGAGCGCCTGGTCGGCGAGCGCGCGCATCTCGGCGTCGCTGCGGTCCTGGATCGGATGGGCGACGAAGACCAGTGCGGGATCGAAGCCGAGCGACTTCGACTGCACCGCGGCCGCTTCGATGAAAGCGCTCGATGCGACGCCGACACCGGGAATGCCACGACCTTCGAGATCTGCGATGTCATGCATACAGCACGACGTGCACGATCCTCAGTCGGCCAGCCCTTCGATGACGAGGTTGCACTCGGTCGCGATCTGCTGCTTCAGCTCGGTCGGCGCCGGCCGGGTGAAGGTCGGCTTCTTGTAGCGCTTGACGCCGACCCCGCGCTCGCCGAGGCGGGCCGCAATGTGGTCGAGGAAGACGTCGCCGCGCGCCTTCGAGATGTCGAGGATGCCGACGGTCAGGCCGTCGAACGAGGCCGGCCGGGCCAGCAGGGCGCGCGCGGTCGGCGTTCGCTCCGAGGTGGGGTCGAGCAGGATCTGCTCAGCATTCATGCGGTGATCTCCTTCGATACCGGGGTGGAGCCGATCGGGCCCGAGGCGACCCAGCCGGCGATGACGGCGGAAAAGAGGCCGGCCTGGCCGCCGGCGCGAACGATGAACAGGCCGCCCGGCCTGAACTTCGGGATCGTCTTGCCGGCCAATGCGGCCGGCACGCCTTCGGCGATGCCCTGCGCGCCGACGACGATCTCGTCGCCAGGCAGCTGGAGCAGTGCGGTCAGTTCGTCGTGCAGGCGGGCCTTCGACCAGCCGGCTTCGAGGAAGACCCGGCAGTGGTCGGGCGAGACGACGAGCAGTGCGTCACCGGCCATCGCCAGCTTGTAGTGATCGACCGCGCGCAGGCTGAGCGCGAAGCTCTTCGCGAGCGACTCGGGGTTGCGCGACTTCTGGTCGACGATGCCCTGCACGCCTTCGCCGGCGAACAAGGTGACGGTCGACGCCTCGCGCGAGTAGCCGCGCTGGACCGAGAGCGGCTCCCAGTCGCTGTCTTCGGCCTCGGCGAAGCAGAAGCTGTACTTGCCCGGCGTGCCGAGCGTGGAGCGGTCGATCTCGCCGGGCCGGCCGCCGCCGACGTTGCGGATCACGAGCTGCAGTGCGCGCCCGATCGTCGCGTTGGCGCGCGTGCCCTGGCCGAGTGCGTTGACGCCAGAGTTGATGCCGATGCGGCGCGCGACCGGTCCGTTCACGATGACGACTGGGCCGGCGAACATCGTCGTGCAGAGCAGGCCGTGCATGCCGAACTCGTCGATCAGCGCGGCCTCGACCGCGGCCAGCACGACCGGCATGTACTCGGGCTTGCAGCCGGCCAGCACTGCATTGATCGCGACCTTCTCGACCGTGCACGGCACGAGGTCGGGCGGCACCATGCCGATCACCTCGTCGGGCTTGCGGGTCGTGCCTTGGAGCATGCGCAGCACGCGCGCGCGGGTCGGCGGCACGACCGGCATGCCGTCGCTCCAGCCGCGCTCGTAGCAGGCCTCGATCGGGTCCTCGGCGTCGCCGATCTTGATCTCGCGCGCCTGCAGGCCGGTGTGCCCGAAGCGGATCGTCAGGTCCTCGGCGATGCCGGGCTCGAGCGTCTTCGAGCCGCAGCCCGGACGCAACTCGGGCAGGTCGTCGCCGAGGTTCGACCGGCCGGTGATGCGCTGCCAGTCGCCGCGGTGCCAGCCATAGGTGCGCTCGACTTCGCGGCCGTCCTCGACCCGGATCAAGGTCGGGACGATCTCGATGCCGAGGCGGTACGAGGTCTCGAGCGTGTCATCGAGGATCACGCCGCCGACGCCGGCTGCATACGCTGGGTCGTCCTGCGTGTACACGGTGAGCGGGGCCTCGCCATCGGCGAGCTCGCGCAGCACCGGCTCGACCAGCAGGCAGGTCGGGCATTCGCGCTTCGCGACGACGATCAGGCCATTCGGCAACGGGTTCATGCGGGCGCCTGTGAGGAGCTGCGGTGGCCTGTGGCGCGCGCTGTCACGCGCGTCCCGGGGTGACTGCAATATAGGCGCATTCGCTGCGCGGCGATGGACGTCGAAAACGCCTGTGTGACGCGCCGGTAGAGCGGCCGCATCGCGCCGCGCTATTCGACCTTGCCGATGCGCCGCACCGCTTCGGTCATCACCGCCGCATCCTGATCCCAGTAGGTCTGGAACGCCGGCGCGTCGAGGTAGTCGACCGGGCTGCCGGCGCGGGTGATGGTCTGCTGCACGACCGGGTCGGTGGCGACCTTTTGCGCCGCGCCGCGCAGGCGCTGGACGATGTCGTCGGGCGTGCCGGCCGGCACGAACAGCGCCGACCACTGCGCGAACTGCGCCGCGTAGCCGAGCTCCTTCAGGCTCGGCACGCCGGGCAGCGCGGCAAGCGGGCGATCGCCCCAGTGGGCCAATGCGCGCAGCTTGCCGGCGTTGATCTGCTGGACCACGGTCGCCGGCCCGCTCGCGATCGCGTCGACCTGGCCACCGAGCAGCGCGATGACGGCTGGTCCGGCGCCGGTGAACGGAATGTGCGTCATCCGGAAGTCGGCCTGCGCCTTCAGCATTTCCATCGGCACGTGCATCGTCCCGTAGTTGCCCGAGCTGCCGTAGTTGTAGGCTCCAGGCTTCTTCTTGGCATCCTCGACGAAGTCCTTCAGGGTCTTCCACGGCGCATCGGCGCGCACGACGAAGACGGTCGGGTCGGCCGTGAAGCGCGCGATCGGCTTGAACTGATTGAGCTGGTAGGCGGGCTTGCGGCCGAGCAGCTTGTCGGCCTCGGGCAGGATCGAGATCGACGACAAGGTCATCAGGATGGTGTAGCCGTCGGGCGCGGCGCGCGAGGCCAGGCCCATGCCGAGACCGCCGCCCGAGCCCGGCTTGTTTTCGATCACGATCGGCTGCTTCAGCTCGCGCGACAGGGCGTCGGCGACCGGCCGCGCGACGGTGTCGGCGACGCCGCCGGGCGGGAACGGCACGATCATCGTGATCGGCTTGTCGGGCCAAGTCGACTGGGCCATCGCCGTGGACCCGCCGAGCCCGAGTCCCAGTGCGCACAGCGCGGCCAGATGCGCCTGGGCGCGGCGTCGTGTCGTCATCGTCGTCTCCGTTCTTCTGTGCGTCGCACTGCGCGATCGCCGTTTCTCGAACGATTCTAGGGAGCGCATCCGGCGACAGCGGCGCGGGGCTTTCACGGGGCTCGAGGGTGTCCGGCGCGGGCTACGATGGTTCCCACTGCGATGGAGCCTTCATGACCCACCACCCCGCCCGCCGATCGTTCATCGGCCGCCTGCTGCGGCTCGCTGCCGGGGCCGGCGCGTCCTTGCTGCCGCTCGTCGCAGCCGCGCAGGACTATCCGACCAAGCCGGTCCGCATCATCGTGCCGTTCGCCGCGGGCGGCCCGGCCGACGTGTATGCGCGCTTCGTCGGCCAGCATCTGCAGGATGTCCTCGGGCAGTCGTTCGTCGTCGACAACCGGCCCGGCGCCGGCTCGATCATCGGCACCGACGCGGTGGCGAAGAGCCCGCCCGACGGCTACACGTTGCTACTGATGTCGAACACCCACACGGTCAACGAGTCGCTGATCCCGACCAAGCCGTTCGCGCTGATGCGCGACTTCGCCCCGGTCGCTCCGATCAACTATTCCGATCTCGTGCTGGTCGGCAAGGCCGGCCTGACGCCGAACACGCTGGGCGAGCTGATCAAGCAGGCGAAGGCGAAGCCGGGCGGCCTGTCGTATGCGTCTTCCGGGCCGGGCACGCCGTACCACATGGCCGGCGAGCTGTTCAAGGCGATGGCCGGCATTTCGATGGTCCACATCCCGTACCGCGGGTCATCGGGTGCGCGCAGCGATGTGCTCGGCGGCCAGGTCGACCTGATGTTCGATGCGATCCCGACGATGACCGAGCACATCCGCGCCGGCAAGGTCAAGGTCTTCGGCACGACCGGCAAGGCGCGCTCGCCGGTGCTGCCGAACGTGCCGACGATGGCCGAGGCCGGTGTGCCCGGCTACGAGGCGGTGATCTGGCTCGGTCTGATGGCGCCGAAAGGCACGCCGCCGGCGATCATCGCCAAGCTGAATGCAGAGATCACGAAGATTGTCGGCTCGCCCGATGTCGCGAAGGCGTGGGCTGCGCAGGGCGCAACGCCGATGACGATGACGACCGACGAGTTCACGCGCTACCTGAATCAGGACATCGAGAAGTGGGCGCGCATCGTCAAGATCTCCGGCGCGAAGCCCGACCAATGACGACGCCTGATCAGGTGCTGCACGTCCTCTGCGCCGGCGCCGCGCAAGGCCTCGTCAAGGCGCTCGCGCCGCAGGTCGCCGCCGAGCTCGGCGTGCGGATCGAAGGGCGCTTCGGCGCGGTCGGTGCGATGAAGGAAGCGCTGCTCGCGGGCGAGCCGTGCGACGTGATGATCGTGACCGACGCGATGATCGAGACACTGGCGGCATCCGGCGATCTCGATGGCCGCTCGCGCGCGGCGCTCGGCAGCGTGCGCACCGGCGTCGCGGTGAAATCGAATGCGCCGCCGCTCGAAGTCGGCACGTCGGAGGGGTTGCGCGCGGCACTGCTGGCGTCCGATCGCATCTACTTTCCCGACCCGCTGCGCGCTACCGCCGGCATCCACTTCGCCGATGTGCTGCGCCGGCTGGGCTTGCACGACCGCCTTGCGCATCGGTTCGCGACTTTTCCGAGTGGCGCGGTCGCGATGCGCGAGCTCGCGGCATCGACCGACGATGTGCCGATCGGCTGCACCCAGGTCACCGAGATCCTCTACACCGACGGCGTGCGACTGGCCGGCGTGCTGCCGTCCGAGTTCGAGCTGGCGACCGGCTACACCGCTGCGGTGGCAGCTCGCTCTGCCGACTCCGAGCGGGCGCGGCGCCTGGTGGCGTTGCTGTCGGCCGAGGGGTCGCGCGCTTTGCGCCGGGCTGGCGGGTTCGAACTCGAAGCGACGCTGCCGTCGAAGAACTGAACTCGCAGCGATCGGCCCTTCGAGACGCGTCGTGTGCGACGCGGCCTTGTCGAGGCGGGACCGTCGTCAGCCGGTCCGGATCACCGAGATGTGCTCGGTGCCGCTTTCGGGGAGCCAGACTTCGGCGGGCCGGCCGAGGATCTGGCGCACGCTCGCGGCCTCGCGCGGAAAGCCGAAGCGCTCGAAGCGCTCGGTCGCCGGGTCGAACTGCAGCACCGCGTTCGCACCGAAATCGCTGACCCAGACCTTGTCGCGTTCGTCGACGTAGACGGCGTATGCGCGCGGTGTGCTGCCCGGCAGCTTGTGGGTGCGCCAGGTCTTCTTCGCCGGATCGTAGGCCGACAGGTTGCCGCTGTTCCATTCGCTGACCCAGACGTGCCCTCGACTGTCGCCCCAGACGCGGCGCGCGCCTTGCCGCGCGGTTGGCGGCTGCACGATGGTCGATTCGCCGCTGTGGCGATCGATGCGGGCGATGTACGAGCCCGCCAGCGAGCACCACCAGACATCGCCATTCGGGACAGTGCAGATGCCGTAAGGCCCGCGCGGCGCTTCGCTGAGGCGGACCTCGCCGCTCTTCACGGCGAGCCGGCCGACGACGCCGCTCTGCCCGGTGAACCACAGATCGCCGTCGTGGTCGAACGTCGCGGTGTTGAGGTTCGCATATGGCGCGTCGGCGGGCAGGCGAAAGACGCGGATCTCGCGGCCCGGCCAGCCGACCCGCACGATCGCGCCCTGGCCGCCGTCGGTGATCCAGGCGGCCTTGTCCGGCCCCTGGATCACGCCGTGCGGCGACGAGCCGGAGCCGAGCGGAATCAACTCGGTGCGGCCCGACTTCGGATCGAACCAGCCGAGATCGCCGCTGGCCTGCGCGGTGAACCAGACGCCGCCGTCCGGTGCCGGCGCGACGTCATGGATGCCGGTGCGGCGCGGCGTGCCGAGCGGCCAGGACTGCATCGATGCGGCGGCCTGCGCAGACCCGGGGACAGTGGCCACGGCGGCCAGTCCGGCCAGGCTGTGCAGGGCCGTCCGGCGTGAGATCGAGGTCATGGGGGCTCTCCGACAGATCGAGAGAACTCATTCTGAACCTCCGCCGCAGGCGGTGAACCTTGGCTGAGCGTTCGCGCGTCGGCGATGCGCGCGACCGATCGCAGCTTGTCGCTAAGCGCCGCCGGCTGTCTCGCTCGCGCCGGCGGTCGGCATGTCGCGGCGCCGGAACATGCCCCAGCCATTCATCGACAGCACGACGTCACCGTGCTGGTTCTTCACCTCGGTCTGCGACTTGACCAGACCGACGCCGGGGCGGCTCGCCATCGGTCGGGCTTCGAGCACCGTGTAGTCGACGTGCAGGGTGTCGCCGGGATAGACCGGCTTGTGCCAGCGCAGGTTGTCGATCCCCGGGGAGCCAAGGCTCGCCGACTGCAGCAGATAGCCTTCGCACAGCATGCGCATCGTCATCGCGCAGGTGTGCCATCCGCTCGCCGCGAGGCGGCCGAACAGCGACGCTTCGGCGGCGGCGTCGTCGAGATGGAAGGGTTGCGGGTCGTAGGCCGACGCGAACGCCAGCACTTCCTCGCGCTTCACCTCATAAGCACCGAACGTACGCACCGAACCGACCGGAAAGTCCTCCCAGAAATAGCGCGGGGCAGGACGCTCGGTCGGGGTGGATTCGGTCACGATGGGTCGGGCTTCGGTTCTCGGCTGGTGAGGATACCGAATGCCCGCGCGGCTCGCGCGCTCAGTTCATCCGGACTTCGCCGTGGCGACCGAGGTCGGTCGGCGGCTTGCCGGTCATCGCGGCCTTCGCCATCTCGTAGAGCTGGACGATCTTGCTTTCCTTCACGTCCCAGTAGTTCGCGTGCGTGATGCGCACTTGAACCAGCGCGAGGTCGGGATCGGTCGGTCCGCCCGGAAACCAGGCCTCGGAAATCTTGCTCCAGAGCTGGCGCTTCTTCTCGTTGTCGTTGACGAGCTCAGCGGTTCCAGAGACCGACACGTACTGGTCTTTGCTCGGATTCGCGTAGGCGACGTTGACCGTCGGATCGGCTTCGAAGTCGGCGACCGGATCGCCTTTCTTCGACATGAAGAACCAGAGGCTGTCGTCCTCGTCGACCTTCGAGTTCTGCGTCGTCATCGGGCGCGAATGGAGGTGGCCGTTCGAGTGGCGCGTCGTGAACATCGCGAAGCGCGTGTCCTTGATGAGTTCCCACAGCAGCTTGCGCTGCTCGGTCGTATCGGTGGTCATGATCGAGATTCCTTCTGCTTCGTTCGGGGCCCGGATGGGGCCTTGCGGGCGATTGAAGCACCGGCCGAAATGGGGCACGGTCAGGCGTGCACGGGGGCTGGTGTAGGACGGGTTCGTGTAGACCGGGCACGACAAACCATCGGGTGCATTGGCAAACGGTACGGCTCTCACGAAGCGATATGTCGTCGATCGGCTGATCGACGACGGCTTGCGATGGTGTTCGCTGATCAGGAGCCCGGCGAGCCGTCGGAGCGCATCAGCCGATCGGCGTGGCGCAGGTCGTCGAGCCATGCGGCGTACGCCTCGTCGCGTTGCGATGGATCGGCGCGCAGCAGCGCCGACGGATGCAGCGTGATCAGCACGCGCCGCCCGTCGCTGCGCTGGACCCATGTGCCGCGCTCCTTCATCACCGCGACGACGCGTCCGGTGACCTGGCGTGCAGCGGTCGCACCGAGCGCGACCAGCGCCTCGGGCTGGACCAGCTCGATCTCGCTCTCGAGCCAGTGCAGGCAAGCGGCGGCTTCCTGCTGGGCCGGCGTCTTGTGGATGCGGCGCTTGCCGCGCAGCTCGAACTTGAAATGCTTGACCGCGTTCGTCACGTAGGCGGCATCGCGCGGCCAGCCGAGCTCGCGGAACGCGCGGTCGAGCAGCTGGCCGGCGGGGCCGACGAACGGCTTGCCGCGCAGGTCCTCCTGATCGCCCGGCTGCTCGCCGACGAACATCAGGCGCGCGCGTTTCGGCCCTTCGCCGGGCACGGCCTGCGTCGCCAATTCGCCGATCGGACACTCGCGGCAGCGGTCGAGCGCCTGCGCGAGGTCGGGCAGCGAAGTCGGCCGCTCGAAGATCGGGACCGGCTGGTTCGGCTCGGTTGCCGGCGCGGCCGCGGGGCGGCGCCGTGACGGCGTCGTGGGGCTTCTGGTGATCATGTCCATGCTCCTTTGCGCGGCGGCGGCGGAGAGCGGCGAGATCAGCTGCGCCTCCGGCAGGTTGCGCCAGTAACGGCGCGGCATCTCGCGCTGCATCATCGCGAGCTTGAGCCGGGCCGGGTTGAAGATGCTTTCGTAGTAGGTCAGCCAGAGGCTCTCGCCGGCGTCGGCCGGCGGGGCGTCTTCGCGGCGCGCGCCTGGCCCGAACTCGAGCGTGCTGCCATCCCAGCGCACGCTGCGTTCGGGCGTCAGGATCGACCAGCGCATCTGCGCGAAGCGGCGCGCGAAGAACGGCGCCACCGCCTCGACGACGTGGTGCTCGGGTTCGAACCAGGCGACGTGGCGAATCGGCGGGACGTCGAGACCGTCGGTGGGGGCGACGACGTTGTCGGTGGGCGCATCGTCGGGCACGTCCATCGGCATCGCCAGCGCTTCGCGCAATGCGGTGATCGGGCGGAAGCGAACGAACGCCTTCATCTTGTGCATGTCGCGGCGCACCGCCTGCGCCATGCGGTCGGCGTCGATGCGATCCAGATCGAGCGGGTCGTGGCGCAGTGCGGGCTCGGTCTGAAGGCGCCAGAGCAACCGATAGAGCAGCCCGAAGCGGCCCGGATCGCGGTGCAGGATCACGGTCTCGCACAAGGTCACGAAGGCTGCCGGCACGGCCAGTGTGCCGCCTTCGCTGGGTGTCGGCTGAACTTCGACGGGTGACGGAACTGCGACCTCGTCGAGCGGATCGCTGAACAGCTCGCCGGCCGCCGCATCGGCGGTTTGCCAGACGACCCGATCGGGCGTGACCCGTTGGCCCACGAGGCGCCGGCACTGGGCCCGAAACGCGTCGAGGTCGATGCCGCTGGCCAGCACGATGGTTTTCACATCGGCTTCGGTCATCGCGTGAAATCGGCTAGAGCGGCGCGCCGGCGCTGTCGAACAACGACGCCTGGCTCGATGGCGTCAGCCGTTGCGGCAGGTCGGCCCGATCGAGCTCCGGCGCCGGTCGGTGCCCGGCTACGATGACGAACGGCAAGACCTTCTTCAGCGGCACGTTAAGGCGCTTCAGGTCATCGACCTGGATGCGGCGGACCCGGCGTGCTGCCAGCAGGCGTTGCACCGCCTTGACGCCGAGACCCGGCACGCGCAGCAGCATCTCGCGCGGCGCGCTGTGCAGATCGACTGGAAAGTGCTCGCGGTGCGCGAGCGCCCACGCCAGCTTCGGATCGACCTCGAGCGACAGCATCGGGCGCGCGCTGTCGACGATCTCGTTGGCCGCATAGCCGTAGAAGCGCATCAGCCAGTCGGCCTGGTAGAGGCGGTGCTCGCGGACCATCGGTGGTGCCCTAAGCGGCAGTGCGCGTGACGAATCCGGAATCGGACTGAATGCCGAGTAGTAGACGCGCTTCAGGCGGTACGAACCGTACAGCGTTGCACTGGTCGAGAGGATCGTGCGGTCGTCGGCTGCATCGGCGCCGACGATCATCTGAGTCGATTGCCCGGCCGGCGCGAAGCGCGGCGCGCGCGCGCGGCGTGGCGGGATCATCGGCTGGGACGTCGACGTCTTCGCGCCTGCGGCGTCCTTGGCATCGTCGATGTGCGTGCACAAGCGCGCCATCGAGCGCCGGATCGCGGCGCCGTCCTTCTCCGGCGCGAGCTCATGCAGTCCCTGAATCGTCGGCAGCTCGATGTTGATGCTCAGCCGGTCGGCATAGCGGCCGGCTCGGGCCAGCAGGTCGGGCGAAGCTTCCGGAATCGTCTTCAGGTGAATGTACCCGCGGAAGTCGTGCTCCTCGCGCAGCACGCGCGCGACCTCGACCACCTGCTCCATGGTGTAGTCGGGGCTGCGGATGATGCCGGAGCTGAGGAACAAGCCCTCGATGCAATTGCGCCGGTAGAAGTCGAGTGTGAGGTGGACGACCTCGTCGACGCTGAAGCGCGCACGCGGCACGTTGCTCGTCACGCGATTGACGCAGTAAAGGCAGTCATAGAGGCAAAAGTTCGTGAACAGGATCTTCAGCAGCGAGATGCAGCGGCCGTCCGGCGCATAGCTGTGGCAGATGCCGGACCCTTCGGTCGAGCCGATGCCGCGCCCACCGATCGAGTGGCGCGAGGTGGTGCCGCTCGACGCGCACGACGCGTCGTACTTCGCAGCGTCGGCAAGGATCGCCAGTTTTTGGGTCAGTTCCATGGTAGATGAAGGGCTGTACGAATATACAGTCCAGAGCCAATTGGAACAGATGAAAGGCCTTTGCGGCATCAGCGGCAAGGCCTGTGCCCATCGGCTTCATACCGATCCGTTCGGGCATGTCCATTGCTGCCTGACTGGACACTGTCTTCAAGGCGATTTTCCGATGGCCGATCTCACCGCTTCTCAGCTCGACACCTTGCGTCGCCTGCTCGACGACCGCGAAGCGAAGCTGCAACAGGAAGTCCGCGCCGCGAACGAGGAGGCGGCGGAGCGCCCGGCTGCGCTCGGCCCGGAAGTCGGCGATGCGATCGACAGCGGCGACGAACGATTCCGCGCCGGGATGGCCCACGTCGACAAGCAGCGCGATCAGGAAGAGCTGATGGCGATTGAGGCGGCGCGCGGCCGGATGGCCGATGGCAGCTATGGCGAGTGCATCGATTGCGGCCACCAGATTCCGGTCGAACGCTTGAAGGCGCAACCGACCGCGTTGCGCTGCGTTCCGTGTCAGACCGCGTACGAGAAGACGCACCCGGCGGCGCCGCTGTTCTCGGTCTGAGACTGAGGCGCGTTGCGTCGGCGACGCGCTGACGAGTGATCCGGGTTCCGCGCGCGGTCGATCGCGCCGATCGACCCGCCACGAGCAGCGCGCGAATGCCCTTCAGGTGTCCATCGTGAAGACCTGGCGCAGGTAGGCGAGGAACGTCTCGTCGTCGCACAGCACCTTGCCGGGGCTGTCCGACAGCTTCGCGACCGGCTGGCCGTTCGCGTGGGTCAGCTTCATCACGATGTGCAGCGTCTTCAGCCCCATGTCGTTGGTCAGGTTGGTGCCGATGCCGAAGCCGAGCTGCGTGCGGTCGGCGAAGTGCTGATAGAGCGCGATCGACTTGTCGAAGTCGAGACCGTCGGAGAACGTCAGCCGCTTTGTGTTGGCGTCGATCCGCAGGCGCTCGTAGTGGGCCAGCGCCTTCTCGCCCCACGCGACCGGGTCGCCCGAGTCGTGGCGCAGGCCGTCGAATAGCTTTGCGAAGTAGAGATCGAAGTCGGCCAGGAATGCGTCCATGCCGACGACGTCGGTCAGCGCGACGCCGAGGTCGCCGCGGTACTCCTGCACCCAGTCCTCGAACGCGGCCCGCTGGAAGTCGCGCAGGCGCACGCCGAGCGTCTGGTAGGTCTGCAGGTACTCGTGCGCCATCGTGCCGATCGGCACCAGGCCGAGCTCGCGCGCGAACATCACGTTCGAAACGCCCTTGAAGTACTGCGGCACCTCGCGCTTGAAGGTCTCGACGACCTCGCGCTGCCAGTCGCGGCAGAAGCGCCGGCGCACGCCGAAGTCGAAGAACTCGAAGGGATGCCGTCGGCGCGGCTCGGCCGCGAATGCGTTCAGACGGTCGACCTTCGCGGCGAGCCGGCGCCGCCCTTCGGCGTACGCCGCGGTCTGGTCGAAGCGGCGGAAGTAGAGCTCGTTGACGATCGCGAGCACGTGGATCTCGAACGCCATCACATGGACCTGCGGGCCGTTCGCGATGATCTCGAGCTTGTCGCCGTGAGCGCGCGCAATGATGAACTCGCGCTGGAACTGGAAGATGCGCAGGAAGTCGACGAAGTCGGAGCGAATGAAGCGCAGGCTGTTCAGGTACGCGAGCTCGGCCGGCTGAAAGCGCAGGGTGCAGAGGTGGTCGAGCTCGGCATTGACTTCGCCGACGAGATCGGCGAGTGGATAGGCCGGCTGGTTGCGGCAGACGAACGTGTACTCCGCCTGCGTCCGCGGATGTCGATGCAGCATCGTCTGCCACATCGTGAACTTGTAGAGGTCGGTGTCGAGCAGGCTCTGGATGACAGGTTGCATCGGGGCTTTCGCAAACCGGTCCGTCGCGACCGAGGGCCCGACGATAACTTGGCGCGACCGCGCAGGCGGTCGGGCCAACGCGCTGTCGAAAGGCCGCTCAGCGCGGCTTGACGGCGCGCCCAGTGATCAGCATTTCGTAGCGCTGGTCGTGGTGGTCGAGCTCGTCGTGGCGCAGGTCCTCGACCGCCAGCCCCTGCAGGAACGCGGTCGATGCGAGCACATTGCCGTGCGCCTCGACGCTGATGTTCTCCGGCTTGAACGACTCGGCCAGGAGGCGGCGCAGCGACTGCGTCGTGAAGCGCCAGTACTCGCCCCACCGATCGCGGTCGTACGGGCTGATCTGGCTGATGCCGGGCACGGTCGCGAGCAGCACGCCGCCGGGCTTCAGGATGCGGTGGATCGTCGCGACGGCGCTCTGCACGTCGTAGATGTAGGTCAGCGTCTGCGTGCAGATGAAGCAGTCGAAGCTGTCGTTCTCGATCTCGCCTGCATCGGTGAGATCGGCGACCACGGTTGCGCGCGGATTGCCGGGGTCGGCATGGATGACGTCGCTCTTCTCGACCCGATTGCCGCCGAAGCGCCAGGTGTAGTGGTCCTCGGCCACCTCGAGAACGCGGCCGCGGATGTCGGCGGCGTGATCGGCGAGAAAGCGCTCGATGTAATGGCGGTCGACCGGCTTGCCGCGCCCGCCACCGAAATGCGGGTCGATCGGCGTGACCCGCCGGAGGTCGCCGAGGTCGAGCGCATGGGTCATGGCGGTCATGTGTTGTGCGAGAGCTGGATTGCGCGACTGCAGCAATCGGTGTGCCGCGTCTGCGCCTCTCGCCGCAGGCGTCAGCGCGCGGGCAATGGATGCTCTTCGAAGAAGCGGACCATCTCGCGGCTCGCGTCGGGACCGCTCGCGTCCGCATACGAGCCCTTCGTGCTGCCGCCCGACCAGGCGTGGCCGGCGCCGTGGACGACCCAGTGCTCGGCCACGCTCGGCTCTGCCGGCGCCGCGCCGGCGCGGCGGTGCACTGTGCGTGTGTAGGCTCTGCCGGCGGCGGCTGATTTGACCGTGGTCTGCTGGGCCGCCTGCGGCGAGCCGACCGTGGCGTGCAGCGCGGCGCCGACGACCCGGTCGCCGTTGCTTGGATGGACGGTGCTGTCGGTGTCGCCGTGGAAGACGATGGTCGGCGCTGCGGCGCGATCGGCGCCGCTGCCGTTCTGCTGTCCTGCCGCCTTGGCGCGACGGGCCCCCCGCAAGTTGGGCATCGCCGCCACCGTCGCGCCGCTGTGCATTGCAGAAAACGCGGAGGCGACGTCGTGCGCTGCACCTTGTGGCAAACCCGAGTGAACGCCGGTCGCGGCATACAGGTCGGGGTACTCGCGCCCGAGGATAACGGCCATCGCGGCGCCCGCGGACAGGCCGGCGACGTAGACCCGGCGCGGATCGATGCCGTGCGACGCGATGACTTCGCGCGTCATCTCGGCCAGCAGGCCCGGCTCGCCGCCGTCGCGGCGTTGGTCGGTGGGCGTGAACCAGTTCCAGCACTTGGACTGGTTCGAACGCGGCGCCTGAGCCGGGTACAACACCAGGAAGCCGCGCTCCTGCGCGACCTCGTTCATGCGTGTGCCGGCCGCGAAGTCGTCGGGCGACTGCGAGCAGCCATGCAGCATCACGACCAGCGGACGCGGAGAAGGCGCCGATCCGCTCGGCACGAACAACTTGTAGGTGCGCGACCCGAATCGCCCGCTGTGCTGGTGCGATTCGAAGCTGCTGGGACCGAAAGCGGGCGGTGCGGCGCTCGGTGTCGCGTCCGGGAAGTCAGCTCGAACCCGCGATGCGGCGCCCGGACGGGCCGGACGATCGGTAATCTCACGCACCAGGCCATCGAGGACCGTGGCATCGGCAGAGCTGGTAGGCGTCGGTGCCGCCGGAGTCGATCCGGAAAGGGCACGTTGGATGGCGGCCGTCGCATCGAGCAGATTGCCGCGGGTGGTCAGCAGCGTGGCTTCGCCGATCAGGGTTTCGAAGAGTGATTTCATGGGGTCGTCAATGGAAGGTGGATCAGCGCAGGCGGTCGGCCAGTGCGGCCTTGACTTCGGGTGTTGCGTTGAGAGCGCCGAGCACGACGATCGATTCGATCGTCGACCGCGCCAGCTCGGGCGAGACGTCAGCGGCGATGCTGGTCAGGCCGAGCCCGCGGATGTGGATGGTTTCGCCGGCCGCTCGCAGCGTCTCGAGTTCGTGCCGGCTGTAGCTCTTGAGACCTAGCGTCACGTCGTTGCGCGCGACCGCACTGCGGACGGCATCGCCGTGGCCGAACAGCAGTTGCCGGATCGCGCTGCGGATGAAATCGGTCCGGTTCGAATAGAAGCCTTCCTTGACCAGCAGGTCGATCTGGCCGAGGTCGACAAAGCCGAGATTGACAGTGACTTTTTCGGTGTCGGGCAGTCCGGGGGTCGAACGCGAGAGAGTTTTGCCAGCCATGCAGCATCCTAACACCATCCACTTGGATGGTCCATTGGATGTGCATTGACCCCTTCAAGTCGTTCGAAGCGACTGCTCACTTGGGTCGTGGCGCTTGCAAGTCTTGCAGCTGCGAAACAAGCTGCCCGTTGCGAAGGGCGGAGACCGTGCGAATCACCGCCCGACCGACATTGCGCACTTCGTCCTGCACGGCGGTGTCCTTGTCCAGCGTGGCATGGCTGGTCGCGTACGGCTCGTAGTAGCCGATCATTCGGTCCAGTTGGCTGTCGCGTCCGGCGTCGATCAGGCCCATCCAGTCGAGCCAGTCGCACAGCGACCGGCGCGAGCCTTCGATCCCGGCGACATCGCCGTGAACCACCACGCCGTAGGCGCGCCGATCGAGGTGCTTCGGGTAGCTCCAGCCCGCGAGCTCGATAGCCTTCGCCTTCTCGGGCTTCTTGCCGCCGGTCGAGGTCGGATCGGGATTGCCGCCGTCGGCGCAGACCAGGCGGTCGATCATCAGCTTCAGCGGACTCGGCGCCTGGTACCAGTAGACCGGCGTCACGATCACGATGCCGTGCGCGGCGGTCCAGCGCTCGTAGATCTCGGCCATCCAGTCGTTCGTCTGGTTCAGCGAATGGTTCGGGTAGCAGCTGCACGGCCAGTGGCAGAGCGGCATCGCGGTCGACACGCAGCCCTTGCACGGATGAATGTGGCGCCCGTACTCGGACGTCAGCAGGCTGAGGTCGAGCCGGTCGACGCTCATGTCCGCCTTCTCGACTTCCTCGCAGATGAGCTGCGTCAGGCGAAACGTCTTCGAGATCTCGCCGGGGCAGGTGCCGTCGTTGCGCGCCGCGCCGCAGATCACGAGCACCCGCGAGCGGCTGGCCGGATCGGCCCAGCTCGTGCGCGCCCGGTCGATGCGCTCCTTCGCCTCGATCCAGTCGAGCGACAGGTCGTAGTCGGGATCGGCATAGCCCGGCCCTGCCTTGCGCGTCCGCGGCGCCTTGCGGCCGTCGCTATAGGCCTGCCACGCGATCTCTTCGAGCCGGCCGAGCGCGGCGGACTCGGCCTCGAACGCCGGATCACGGAACGAATTGTGGAAGCGCACGCTGAATTCGGTGCGCGGCAGGTGGCCGGGGGCCTGTCCCTTGCGGACGTCGTCGGTCATCGAGGCAGTCTAGAAACGCCGCTCATCCGCGGTCGTAGGCCGAAACGCCGATCCCCGGCCGGCCGGTGGCCAGATCGGTGTTTTCGAGCGTCTCGGATCGCCATTGACGTGCCGACACGGCGGCCGCGCTGCAAATGCCTGAAGCCCGGCGATCGTGTCGATGACCCGGCCGGGCCTGCGGCGATCGACAAGCCGCGCGATCCGATCGGCCGTCGACCCTTACGATCCGGGCCGAATCCATCGATCGAAGGGATCTCGATGAAAGCGACATGGAACGGCGCGGTGATCGCCGAGAGCGACGACACCGTGGTCGTCGAAGGCAACCACTACTTTCCGGAAGCGACGCTGAATCGCCAGTACGTGACGTTCAGCAACCACCGGTCGGGCTGCCCGTGGAAGGGCCAGGCCCACTACTACAGCCTGATGGTCGACGGCGACATGAACGAAAACGCCGTCTGGTACTACCCCGAGCCGAGCGAGGCGGCCCAGCAGATCAAGGGCCGGGTCGCCTTCTGGAAGGGCGTCAAAGTGTCCTGAAGCGGGCCGGCCGCGACGGCCGCGGCGCTGTCTGTGCCGCTGTCGCCGTCGCCCCTATTTGCCGGCCTTGAAGTTCGTGAAGATGCGGGTCTGCACGCGCCGGATCGGCTGCGGCACGGCGTCGGGCGGCGTCATCCGCGCCTTGTCCTCGGCGCTCAGGAAGATCGTCTTGTTCTCGGCGACATCCTTCTTCACCAGCTTGACCGAGGCCGCGTTCGGGTTCGCGTAGAACACCTTGTTGGTCAGCGACGCCGCGACTTCGGGGCGCAAGATGTAGTTGATGAAGAGGTGCGCGTTCTCGACGTTCTTCGCGTCCTTCGGGATCGCCATCGTGTCGAAGAACAAGGTCGCGCCGCCCTTCGGGATCTGCGCCTCGATGGCCGCCGGCGCCTTCGGATTCGCCTCGAGCGCGCGCGCCCGGGCGATGTTGATGTCGCCCGAGTAGCCCATGACCGCACAGAGCGAGCCGGCCGCCAGGTCGTTGATGTAGCCCGACGACGAGAAGCGGGTCACGTACGGGCGCACCGACTTCAGCATCTGCGCCGCCGCGTCGTAGTCGGCGGCGTTCGCGCTGTAGGCTGGCTTGCCGACGTAGAGCATCGCGACCGGCAGCACCTCGGACGCCGAGTCGAGGAAGTTGACCCCGCAGCCCTTCAGCTTGGCGGCGTACTTCGGATCGAAGATCAGCGACCAGGCGTTCTCCGGCATCGGCATGTCGCCGAGCGCGGCCTTGACCTTCGGGAGGTGGAGGCCGATCGTCACGTAGCCCCACAGCCAGTCGACCAGGAACTGGTTGCCGGGGTCGACATTGGCGAGCTGTTTCAGCAGGGTCGGGTCGAGGTTGCCCCAGTTGGTCAGCTTCGAGCGGTCGAGCTTCTGCAGCAGGCCGCTCTCGATCTGCGTCTTCGCGAAGTGCGAGCCCGGCACGACGATGTCGTAGCCGGTCTTGCCGGCAACGAGCTTGGCCTGCAGCACCTCGTTGGTGTCGTAGTTGTCGTAGTTGACCTTGATGCCGGTCTCTTTCTCGAAGTTCTTGATCGTGTCTTCGGCGATGTAGTCGGACCAGTTGTAGACGTTCAGCACCTTGGCGTCGGCGGCGAGCGCGCCGGTGCCCGCGCTCGCGAGCGCGGTGGCGACCAGCAGGCGGAGGGCAGCGGTCTTCAGGCGGGCAGCGGGCATCTCGTCGTCCTTTTTGTCAGGTTCTTCCGGGGCATCCCGGGTGGCCGGTCCGGTCGCGATTCTGGCGCACCGGCCGCGGCATCAGAGCAAGCGACGGGCCAGTCGGTTCCCTGCTGGCGAGCCGCCAGGGAAAATGGCGGTGACCCGCTTTCGCCCCGCCGCCCGTCGATGTCGCCTGCCCCGATCCTGCCCGTGCATTGCCGGCGCCTGCGCGAGATCTACCGATCGGCCGGCTGGCCGTGCCAGGACGCGATCGAGATCGAGCTGCTGTGCGCCGGCCTGATCGAGCGGCTGCGCGGTCCAAACGGCCATGAAACGCTGCGCGTGACCGATGCCGGCATCGCGCTGATCGGCAAGACGCTGCAGCGCAACCGGGCCCGTCGCGACCTCCACGAGGCGCTGGTCGAGCAGGTCGCTCACGACATGACACGCGCCGGCCGGATTGCCTGGCGCGGCCTGAGCCTGCGCGCGAAGATCGACGACGGCTGGTCGATGGCGATGCCCGATGTCTTCTCGATCCGCCACACCTCCGTCGAGGCCTACCTCGACCCGATCGTCCACGAGATCAAGGTGCGGCGCGCCGACCTGCTTTCGGACCTGCGCAACGAGCACAAGCGCGCCGGCTACCTGCAGCTCAGCAGCGAGTGTTGGTATGTGATCCGGGCTGGCATCGCCGAAGCCGCCGAGATCCCGCCGGCCTGCGGCGTGATCGTCGCCGGCGACGACGGCCTTGAGGTCGCCCGTCCGGCCCGGAAGCGCGCGATGCGGATGCCATTCCAGCTCTGGATGGCGCTCGCGCGGGCGACACCACTGCCGGGCTGGCGCCTCGAAGACGAGCAGCGCGGACTCGGCGACACTTCGGAGTCCTGACACCGGGCCTGCGGCGTCGCTCACCAATCCCTGCATGTCCGTCGCTTCCGCATCGGCCTCCGTCGGCCCCGATTCCTCGACGCTGGCGCGTCGCGCCCTGTGGGCCGCCCTGGTCCTGATCGTCATCTGGGGCGCCAACTTCACGGTCCAGAAGGCGGTCTTCGCGGCGCTCTCGCCGGGCGGCTTCTTGTTCGTCCGCTACCTGATCATGCCGGCGGCCGCGGCCGCGCTGCTGTGCTGGCGGTACGGCACGCACTGGCCGCGCGTCTCGCGCGCGGACCTCGTCGCGCTGCTGCGCCTCGGCCTCGCCGGCCATCTGCTGCATGTCGGCATGGTGACCTACGGCATTTACTGGTCGACCGCCTTCTCCAGCTCGCTGATCCTCGCCTGTGGGCCGGTCTTCACTTTGCTGATCCTGCGCTGGAAAGGGGTCGAGCACCTGACCCACGGACAGATCATCGGCGTCGGCATCGCCTGCCTCGGCGTGCTCACTTTTCTGTCCGACAAGCTGCTCGGCGGGCATTGGCAGGCGAGCGGCGGCGACCTGACGTTGCTCATCGCGGCGTCGTTCTTCTCGTACTACACAGTCGCCGCCAAGCCGCTGATCGAGCGCCTCGGCGGCGTCACCGTGATGACCTATGCGGTGCTGCTTGGCAGCGCGCCGGTGCTGGCACTCAGCCTGCCGGCGGGATTGCGCGTCGCCTGGAGCGAGATCTCGCCGGCGATCTGGGTCGGCATGGTCTACGCGGTGCTGATTTCGGCGTTCCTCGGCTGGCTCGTCTGGGGCTGGATCAACGCCATCCGGGGCGTCGCCCGGACCGCGCCGCTGATGTACCTGATGCCGCCAGTCGCCGGTCTCGTCGCCTGGGCGATCACCGGCGAAAGCTACACCGCGGTCAAGCTCGGCGGGGCCGCGCTGACCCTGGCGGGGGTCGCGCTGGCCCAGTTCACTTCGGCCTCGGCGCGCGACCCGGTTCGCGAAGCGCCGGCGCCGGTCGATTGAACTTCGGAATGAGTGACGGGACGAAGTTGAAGCGTCGGAGGACTGCGTGATGAGGATCGCTGGCACCGTGGGAAGGTGGACGTGCGCTGCAGCGCTGGCGTTGCTGCTCGGGGCTTGCTCGAAGGCGCCCGAGCCTTCGGCAGCCACATCCACCGCGGCGGCGACGCCGGCAGCGAACCGTGCCGCGGCTCCGCATGCGGTGGCCGACGCCGCTGGCATCGCCTGGCGCAAGGCGTCGACCGATGCCGAGGTCGACGCCGCGTTCGGCGAAGCGCGTGCGCAGTCGAAGCCGGTCTTCCTGTACTGGGGCGCCGACTGGTGCCCGCCGTGCAACCAGGTCAAGGCGACGCTCTTCAACCGGCAGGACTTCATCGAGCGCTCGCGCGCCTTCGTGCCGGTCTACATCGACGGCGACCGGCCCGGCGCGCAGAAGATCGGCGCTCGCTTCCGCGTCAGCGGCTATCCGACGATGGTGCTGTTCCGCGCCGACGGCACCGAGCTGACACGCTTGCCCGGCGAGGTCGAGGCGGAACGCTACCTCGAGGTCCTCACGCTTGGCATCAATGCGCAGCGGCCGGTCAAGGACGTGCTTGCCGATGCGCGCGCCGGCACCGGCACGCTCGCGCCGTCCGATTGGCGCCTGCTCGCGTTCTACTCGTGGGAGACCGACGATCAGCAGCTCATCGCACGGCGCGAGGTGCCGGCTCTGCTGATGCAGCTGGCCGCTGCCTGCCCGCCGGCCGAGACCGCCGCCGCGACGCGACTCTGGCTGAAGGCGCTGGCCGCGACCGACGACAGCGCCAAGGCGCCGATCGACTCGGCCACGGCGGGCCGCTTGCTGCAGGTCCTCGACGAAGATGCAGCGGCCCGTGCGCACTTCGACGTGTTGACGAACAGCGCCGCCGACATCGTCCGCGCCGCGAGCGCCGTCGGAACGCCGCAGCGGGCCCAGGTGCGGGATGCATTCGACCGAACGTTGACCCGCTTCCAGGCCGATCCGACGCTGTCGCGCGCCGATCGCCTCACGGCACTGATCGGCCGCGTCGACCTCGCGCGGGTCGACGCTTCCAAGCCGTCGGCCGAGGCTGCGTCGGGCGCGAAGCCGGTACTTCCGCCGCTCGCGCCGACCCTGCTCGCCGACGTGCGCGACCAGGCCGCACGCGCCGACCGAGAGATCACCGACGGCTATGAACGCCAGGCCGTGATCACCACCGCGGCGTACCTGCTTGCCCACGCCGACCTGCCGGCCGAGGCCGATGCGCTGCTGATGGGCAACCTGGCGAAGAGCCATTCGCCGTACTACCTGATGACGGGCCTGGCCGAAAACGCGGCCGAGCGAGGCGATGCGAAGACGGCGCTGCGCTGGCACCGCGAGGCGTTTGAGAAGAGCGAAGGCCCGGCGACCCGGCTGCAATGGGGCGCCCGCTACGTCGGCGCGCTGATCAAGTTCGCGCCGCAGGACGAGGCCGAGATCGGCCGCGTTGCCGCCCAGTTGCTTGACGAGGCGGCGGCCCAGCCGAACGTCTTCTACGAGCGCAGTGCGCGGTCGCTGCGCCGCGTCAGCACGCAACTGCGGGACTGGAGCCGGAACGGCGCGCACGACGCTGCGCTGAAGAAGTTCGACGCGCAACTGCAGACGCTCTGCGCCCGCCTCGACGCCGCCGACGGCCAGCGCGCGACTTGCGACGCGCTCCTGAAGCCGGAGGCGAAGAAGGATGCCTGAGCGCGCGCGAGTCAGCAGTGCTGGGCGGACCTTGCCGTAGCATCCGCGCCATGCCGGGCGTGCCACCAAACCTGACTTCGCAAGTGTCTCGGCGACGCTGGCTGGTCGCGGTGGCATTGACCGCAGTTTGCTCGGTTCGCGCCGCGCCGTCGGCGCCGGCCGCACCGCCTTCGGCGCCGGCCGACGCACCCCCGGCCGTCGCCGCACCGTCGGTCGTGCAGGCGCCCTGGGTCCATGGCTATGCGTCATACGGCGAGCCCAAGTACCCGCGCGGCTTCGACCATTTCGGCTATGTCAACCCGACCGCGCCGAAGGGCGGCACGCTCTACCTGCGCAACCCGGATCGGCGCTCGAGCTTCGACAAGTTCAACCCGTTCACGATCACCGGCAACGCGCCGGCCGCGCTGATGCTGTTCGTGATCGAGCCGCTCGCCGTGCTGGCGGGCGACGAGCCGCAGACGATGTACGGTGTGCTGGCCGAGGAGATGCAGGTTGCGCCCGACAAGTCGTCGATCAGCTTCCGGATCCATCCAAAGGCGCGCTTCCAGAACGGCGACCCGGTGACCGCGGCCGACGTCAAGTACAGCTTCGAGTCGCTGTCGAGCAAGTACGCGGCGCCGGCCTACCAGACCGCGCTCGCCGGTGTCGAAAAGGTGTCGGTGATCGACGAGCGGACGATCCGGTTCGACCTGAAGGATCGCTCGAACGACATGCTCTTCACGCTCGGCGGGCTGCGCGTCTTCTCGCGCAAGTGGGCGCTCGGCCCGGACGGCCAGCCGAAGCGCTTCGACCAGATCGTCACCGAGTACCCGATCGGGAGCGGGCCGTACCGGATCGATGTCGCGGCCTCCGGACGGCGCCTCGAGCTGAGGCGAAATCCCGACTACTGGGCGAAGGACGTCGGCTCGCGGCGCGGCTTCTACAACTTCGACCGCATCGTCTACCGCTACTACCAGGACCAGGCGGTCGCGCGCGAGGCGTTCAAGGCCGGCGAGTTCGACATCTTCAAGGAGTACGGCGCGCGCAGCTGGGTGCGCCAGCACAAGGGCCCGAAGTGGGACGACGGGCGGATCAAGAAAGACCTGTTCGAGACGGCAGTCGGCCAAGGTCTGCAGTCGTACCAGCTGAACCTGCGCCGGCCGAAGTTCCAGGACATGCGCGTCCGCGAAGCGCTCGACTACACCTACGACTTCGACACGCTGAATCGCCTCAAGCTCTACAAGCGGACCAACAGCCTCTTCAACAACTCCGACTTCGCCGCGGAGGGCCTGCCGTCGCCCGCTGAGTTGAAGCTGCTCGAGCCGTTCCGGACCCAGCTGCCGCCCGAAGTGTTCGGTCCGGCGTTCGTTGCGCCGCGGACGCATGGCGAGCCAAAGGAGCTCCGCGCGAATCTGCTGAAGGCGCGTGCGCTGTTCGAGCAGGCCGGCTGGAAGGTCGCGGCTGACGGCAAGATGCGCAATGCCAGGGGCGAGGCGTTCGAGATCGAATACCTGACGCCGAGCGAGGGCACGCGGATGCCCGACTGGGAGCTGAACCTCGAGAAACTCGGCATCGCGCTGAAGATCCGCTCGGTCGACTTCGCGCTCTACCGCCGTCGCCTCGAGGAGTTCGATTTCGACATGGTCACGATCGTCGAAGGCGACTTCACATTGCCGTCGCCGACCGATCTGTCGACCAGCTATGGCAGCAAGGCGGCCGACGAGAAGGGCAGCAACAACCTGCGCGGTGTCAAGAGCCCGGCGGTCGACAAGGTGCTCGAGGCGATGCTCGGGGCGCGCACCCTCGACGAGCTGCGCGACGCCGCGCGCGCGCTCGACCGCATCGTGATGTGGAGCCACTACCAGGTGCCGGACCTGTACGCATCGGACGAGAAGGCGTCGTATTGGAACCGCTTCGGCATGCCGGCGGTGCGCCCGAAGTACTTCACGCTCGAGAGCCCGAACAGCGAATGGCCGGCCTGGGCCATCACCGCCTGGTGGGTCCTCGACCCGGCGAAGCGATGAGACAGCCGAGGGAGCGACGGCCGTGTTGAGCTACATCCTGAAGCGCCTGCTGCTGATGATTCCGACCTTGATCGGCGCGTTGACGATCACGTTCATCGTGATCCAGTTCGTGCCCGGCGGGCCGATCGACCAGCTGGTCGCCGAGTCGAAGGTGAGCCAGAAGGGCGAAGGCGGCGGTTACCGTGCGAGCCGTGACAGCGATGCCAAGCAGATCGCCGAGCTGAAGAAGCTGTACGGCTTCGACAAGCCGGCGCACGTGCGCTACGTCGAGATGATCGGCAGCTTCCTGCGCTTCGACCTCGGCCGCAGCTTCCTGCAGAACAAGGACGTCTGGCTGCTGATCAAGGAGAAGCTGCCGGTCTCGATCAGCCTCGGCGCCTGGACCTTCCTGCTGTCGTACCTGATCTCGATCCCGCTCGGCGTCGCGAAGGCGGTGCGCGAAGGCACACGGTTCGACACCTGGACCTCGGTCATCGTCTTGATCGGCTACGCGATCCCGGGCTTCGTGCTCGGCGTACTGCTGATCGTGCTGTTCGCGGGCGGCGCGTTCTATGAGTGGTTCCCGCTGCGCGGTCTGACCTCGGACAACTGGAGCGAGCTGTCGTGGCCCGCTCGCATCGCCGACTACTTCTGGCACCTGACCTTGCCGCTGCTCTGCCTGGTCGTGGGCAGCTTCGCGGTCGTCACGATGCTGACCAAGAACACGTTCGTCGAAGAGATGCGCAAGCAATACGTGCTGGTGGCGCGCGCCCGCGGCCTGTCGCAGAAGCGGGTGCTTTACAAGCACATCTTCCGCAACGCACTGATCCCGCTGGTGACCGGCTTTCCGGCCGCGTTCGTCGGCGCGTTCTTCGCCGGCTCCGTGCTGATCGAGACGCTGTTCTCGCTCGACGGGCTCGGCCTGCTGGCGTACGAATCGGTGGTCCGACGCGACTACCCGGTGGTCCTCGGCTCGCTTTACCTCTTCACGTTGATCGGGCTGGTCGTGAAGCTGGTGTCCGACCTGCTTTACGTGCTGGTCGATCCACGCGTGCAGTTCTCGAGCGTCGCCCGATGAGGATCCCGTCTTGATCCCGTCCGTTGCCGACTTGCCGCCGCCGAGCGGCACGCTCGGGAGTGCCGGGCCGGTCGAGCCGGTGGCGACGAACGCGGCTGTCGCCGCCGCGCCGTCGCTGTCGCCGAACCAGCGCGCGTGGGCCCGGTTCCGCCGCAACCGCGTAGGTACCTGGTCGCTCTGGTGCTTCATCGTGCTGCTGGTCGTGTCGACGGCAGGCGAACTGATCAGCAACGATCGCCCGCTGCTCGCGAAGTTCGATGGACAGCTCTATGCGCCGCTGTTCCGCAACCAGCCGGAGACCCGCTTCGGCGGCGACTTCGCGACCCCGACCGACTGGGGCGATCCTTTTATCCGCGAGCAGTTCGCGAAGCCGGGCAACTGGGCCTTCTTCACATTGAATCCGCACTCGGCGAAGTCGGTCAACTACTTCGAGAAGAACCCGAGTCCGGCCCCACCGAGCCGGCAGAACTGGCTCGGCACCGACAGCAACGGGCACGACATGGTCGCGCGACTGCTCTACGGCTTTCGCGTCAGCATCTGGTTCGCGCTGGCGCTGACCTTCGTCGGCACGGTGCTCGGCGTCGCGGCCGGTGCGCTGCAGGGCTATTTCGGCGGTCGGGTCGACCTGTTCTCGCAGCGTCTCATGGAGATCTGGGGCGCGATCCCCGAGCTCTACCTGCTGATCATCTTCGCGTCGATCTTCGAGCCATCGCTGCTGCTGCTGCTGATCCTGCTGTCGGCGTGGGGCTGGCTCGGCCTGTCCGACTATGTGCGCGCGGAGTTCCTGCGCAACCGCAGCCTCGAGTTCGTCAAGGCGGCGCGCGCCCTCGGCCTGTCGAACGCGCAGATCATCTGGCGCCATGTGCTGCCGAACTCGATGACGCCGGTGATCACGTTCCTGCCGTTCCGGATGAGCGGCGCGATCATCGCGCTGACCTCGCTCGACTTCCTCGGCCTCGGCGTGCCGGCCTCGACGCCGTCGCTCGGCGATCTGCTGCGCCAGGGCAAGAACAATCTCGATTCATGGTGGATCATCTTTCCGACCTTCGTGCTGCTGGTTGTCACGATGCTGCTGCTGACCTTCATCGGCGACGCGCTGCGCGACGCGTTCGACACCCGCAAGTCATGAGCGAGCGCCCGCACGAACCTGCGCCGGCCGGCGGCCCGCTGCTCGAGATCGAGCATCTCGCCGTTCGCTTCGGCCCGACGACCGTCGTCGACGACGTCTCCTTCACGGTCGCGCCGGGCGAGAAGTTTGCGCTGGTCGGCGAGTCGGGATCGGGCAAGTCGATCACCGCGCTGTCGGTGCTGCGCCTCGTCGACGCGGCGACGACCACCGGCCGGATTCGCTTCGGCGGCGAGGACCTGATGCAGAATTCGGAGCGCGAGATGCGTGGCATCCGCGGTGCGGCGATCGGCATGATCTTCCAGGAGCCGATGACGGCGCTGAATCCGCTCTACACGGTCGGCAACCAGATCGGCGAGGTGCTCGAGCTGCACGAGGCGCTGCGTACGAACGCGGCGCGCGCGCGCGCGATCGAGCTGCTTGCGAAGACCGGCATCCCGGATGCGGAGCATCGCGTCGATTCCTATCCGCACCAGCTCTCGGGCGGACAGCGCCAGCGCGCGATGATCGCGATGGCACTGGCCTGCCGGCCGCGCCTGCTGATTGCCGACGAGCCGACGACCGCACTCGACGTCACGATCCAGGCCCAGATACTCGTGCTGCTCGACCAGCTGCAGCGTGAGATGGAGATGGCGCTGCTCTTCATCACGCACGACCTGAATCTGGTCCAGCGCTTCTCTGATCGGGTCGGCGTGATGGAACGCGGCCGGCTGGTCGAGACCGGCCGGACGGCCGACGTGTTCACGAACCCGCAGCATCCGTACACGCGGCGGCTGCTCGCGAGCCGACCAGTCCGGGTGGTGCAGCCGATTTCGCCAGACGCGCCGCTGCTGGTGCAGGCGCGCGATGTCGGCGTGACGTTCAGCATTCCGCGCGGCTGGTTCACACGCCGTCGCATCGAGGCGGTGCGGCGCGCGACCTTGCAGCTGAGCCGCGGCGAGACGCTCGGCATCGTGGGCGAATCGGGTTCGGGCAAGACGACGCTCGGCATGGCACTGCTCGCGCTGCAGCCGATCGCGAGCGGCGAGATCGAGGTGGGCGATGTCCGCGTCGATAACGCGGACCGGCAGGTCTTGCGGCGCATGCGGCGCCGCATGCAGGTGGTGTTCCAGGATCCGTTCGCGTCGCTCAGCCCACGCATGACGGTCGGCCAGATCGTCGGCGAGGGCCTCGGCCTGCACCGGCCCGAGCTCAGTGCGGCGGAGCGCGAGGCGCTGGTGCTGCAGATGCTCGACGAGGTTGGCCTCAGCACGCGCCATGGCGTCGCCGCAGTGCTCGAGCGCTATCCGCACGAATTCTCCGGCGGCCAGCGCCAGCGCATCGCGATCGCGCGCGCCGTCGTGCTGCGTCCCGAAGTGCTGGTGCTCGACGAGCCGACGTCCGCGCTCGACGTCTCGGTGCAGCAGCAGGTGCTCGGCCTGCTCGCCGAGCTGCAGCGCCGCTACGGGATGAGCTATGTGTTCATCAGCCACGACCTCGCGGTCGTCCGCGCGATGGCGCATCGCGTGCTGGTCATGAAGGACGGCGCGATCGTCGAGGAAGGCGAGGCCGAGGCGCTGTTCGCCGCGCCGCGCGAGGCCTATACGCGCGCGCTGGTTGCCGCTGCACACCTCGCCTGAGGCGCGCGAATCGTCATCGCTTCAGTGCCGCTCGCGGCGAGCCGATCTGGACCTCGTAGCGGACTTGCTTGTCGGCGTCGGCGAAGCGCAGTGACGAGCCGGACCACTGCGCGCCAGCATCGAATTCATCGATCTGCATCGTGCCCTGGGTGACCACGACGACCGACGGTGCCGTGCTGACGCGCAGCCGGTAGACGATGTCGCTGACCTGGACCGAGACCGCGCCACTGGAACGCACGTCAACCTCGGCCGGTCCACAGCTCGCGGCGAGCGCGGCGCTGCTCACGCACAAGGTCGCGTCGTAGCGGCCCGGCGCCGGCGCCGCGACGGCCGTCGCGGCGCTGAGGCCGGCGGCCACCGCTGCGCACCAGCGCTCTGTGGCGAGAGGTGGGTGCGCAGGCATGGCCGGATCGAAGGTCTACTTCAGCAGGCCTTCGGCCTTCATCGCCTCCTGCACGGCCGGACGAGCCGTCATGCGGGCCATGAACGCCGTCAGGTTCGCCATCCCCGAGGTGTCGATGCCGACATGGCGCGACCAGTTGGACAGGGTGAACAGGTAGGCGTCCGCGACGCTGAAGTTGTCGCCCATCAGGTACTGCTTGCCCTCGAGCTGGGTGTCGATCCACTTCAGGCGATCGGTGACCCGGCCGCGCGCAAGCGTCTTCGCTTCGTCCGGCATCGGCGGCGTGAACAGCACGCCGAAGCCCTTGTGAACCTCGCTGGTCAGGAAATTGAGCCACTCCTGCAGGCGGTAGCGCTCGAACGTGCCGTTGGCGGGCGCGAGGTTCTTAGCCGGCACCTTGTCGGCGATGTACTGCACGATGGCCGGCCCTTCGGTCAGCCGCTGGCCGTCGTCGAGCTCGAGCAGCGGCACGTAGCCCTTCGGGTTGATCGTGTAGTAGTCGGTGCCGTCCTGCAGCTTGTGGGTCTTGGTGCTGGCCAGGACCGGCTCGAAGGCGATGCCAGCCTCGCGCAGGACGATGTGCGGCGAGAGTGAGCAGGCGCCTGGGCTGTAATAGAGCTTCATGGGGTGTCCCTTGTCGTTGGAGTGAGGGGATGCATTACACCGCGGTCACCGGTTTCGTGCATCTCGTGGGCTCGGCCCCGCCGCTTGCTTCCGGCGCGCCCGGCCGCATCTGAGAGGAAAGGAGTTCGCCATGTCCCGCCCCGTTCCCGCCGTTCAGCATTCGCGCCAGGTCGAGCGCACCGTCCGCGGCCAGCCGACGTCCGATGGCGACGGCGTCAAGCTGACGCGCGTGCTGACGCAGCCGCTGCAGAAGCGCCTCGATCCGTTCCTGATGCTCGACGCGTTCGGCAGCGATGCCGCGAGCGACTACATCGGCGGCTTTCCCGATCACCCGCACCGCGGTTTCGAGACCGTGACGATCATGCTCGCCGGCCGCATGCGGCATCGCGACAGCGTCGGCAACGTCGGCCTGCTCGAGCCCGGCAGCGTGCAGTGGATGACCGCCGGGCGCGGCATCATCCACTCGGAAATGCCGGAGCAGGACGCGGGGCGGATGGCCGGGTTCCAGCTCTGGGTCAACCTCGCGGCCAAGGACAAGATGAGCGCGCCGCAGTACCGCGACATCGCGCCGGCCGATGTGCCGGTGCACGATCTCGAGGGCGGCGTGCGGGTGCGCGTGATCGCCGGCCAGGTCGGCGAGCTGACCGGTGCGGTCGAGCGCCCGACCACCGAGCCGATCGTGCTCGACATCGCGCTGCCGGCGGGGACTCGCTTCGACGTGCCGCTGCCGGCCGGCCACAACGCCTTCGCCTATGTGTACGAGGGCAGCGTCGATGTCGGCGGTGATGCGGCCGAACGCATCGACAGCGATCGGATGGCGATCCTGACCACCGATCCGCGCAGCGACGGCGTGTCCTTTCAGGCAGCCAGTGCGCCGCCGGGTGCGGCCCGCGTGCTGCTGATCGCCGGCCGGCCGCTCGGCGAGCCGATCGCGCAGTACGGGCCGTTCGTGATGAACACGACCGCCGAGCTGCAACAGGCCTTCGCCGACTTCCAGCGCGGCGCCCTCGTCGGCTGAGGCGGCGCCGCAGGCGCGTGCCGGCGCTGTCAGGCGCCAGACGCCAATGCTATGGTGTCGACCCAACAGCAGCAGGCAAACCATGCGGACCATCCTCGACGAAGCCCGTGTGCACCCGGCCATCCGCGACGCGGTCGCGAACCACCACGCCGACATCGTTCACAACGTGCAGGCGGCGTCGATGTCGAATCCGGTGCTCGTTGTCGGCATGGCGCAGAACCCGTTCTGCCGCAAGGCGCGTCGCCTGCTCGACGCGGCGGGCGTCCCCTACCAGTACCTCGAATACGGCAGCTACCTCGGCCAGTGGCGCAAGCGCAACGCGCTGAAGATGTGGAGCGGATGGCCGACCTTTCCGATGGTGTTCGTGAAAGGCACGCTGGTCGGCGGCGCGTCGGAGATCGGCCGGCTGATCGAGACGGGCGAGCTGAAGCGGGCTCTCGGCGAGTAACGGCCGCCGCGCCGATGCGCAACCGAGTCGGGCTCGTGGCGCTCGCCAGCATGCTGGCTGGCTTTCTTGCAGGCGCGCCGGCACGCGGCGCCGCACTGACCGAGTGCAGGGTCGAGGGCATCGCGAACAGCGTGCAGTGCGGCTGGCTCGATCGGCCGCTCGATCCGACCCGGGCGCAGGGGCCACAGGTCCGCATCCACTACGTCGTCGTGCCGGCGATGGCGCGCCAGAAGCTCGCCGATCCGGTCTTCCTGTTGGCGGGCGGGCCGGGCCAGAGCGCGATCCAGCTGGCGCCGTCGGTGCTGCCCTTGCTGAGCCGGCTCAACAACCGACGCGACCTCGTCTTCGTCGACCAGCGCGGCACCGGCCGTTCGGCGCCGCTCGAGTGCGAGGCCGCGAAGCGCGAACCGCTCAGCGACGCGTCAGACCCCGAGCGGCAGGTGCGTTCACTGGCGCGCTGCCGTGAAGCGCTCGCGAAACTGCCTTATGTCGGCGGCGCCGACGGCTTGCGCCACTTCACGACGACGATCGCAATGGCCGACCTTGATGCGGTCCGGCGCGCGCTCGGTGCCGAACGCATCAACCTGATCGGCGCGTCGTACGGGACGCGTGCCGCGCTCGAGTACCAGCGCCTGTTTCCGGACGCGGTGCGGCGCAGCGTGCTCGACGGCGTCGCCCCGCCCGACATGGTGTTGCCAGCCAGCTTCTCGACCGATGCACAGGCGGCGTTCGAGGCGGTGCTCGACGGCTGCGAGCGTGAGGCGGCGTGTGCGCAGGCGCATCCACGGCTGCGCGCGAACTGGCGTGCCCTGCTCGCCAACCTGCCGCGCTCGGCGACCTTGCCCGATGCGTTGACTGGCGCGCCCGAACGCATCGAGATCACGCGCGAGGTGCTGCTCGGTGCACTGCGTGGTCCGCTCTATGTGCCGGCGCTGGCCGCGGCGCTGCCGGCGGCAATCGATGCTGCGGCCGCCGGGCGCTACGAGCCGCTCGTCGGGCTTTCGGCGCTGCTGTCGTCGCGCAAGGGCGCGCAGTGGGCGATGGGGATGCACTTTTCGGTGGTCTGCGCCGAGGACCTGCCACGGCTGTCGATGTCGACCGATGCGCCTGGTGCGGACTTCGGGCGCGACTTCGCTCGCCTCTACGAACGGGTCTGTGCCGACTGGCCGCGCGGCGACGTGCCGGCCGCGTTCTATGCCGTGACGCTGAGCCGGTCGCCGGTGCTGCTGCTGAGCGGCGGACTCGACCCGGCGACCCCGCCGCGCCATGCGACAAGAGTCGCGTCCGCGCTCGGCGCGAAGGCACTGAGCGTGGTCGTCCCGAACGCCGGTCATGGTGTGATGGGACTCGGCTGCATGCGCGAGATCATCTTTCGCTTCATCGTCGCGGTGGACGATGCCGGTGCCGTCGCGGTCGACGCCAGCTGCGCCACGCGCATCCCGCGGCCGCCGGCGTTCCGTCCGGTCGCCGCGGCATCGGCGGCAGCGCCGTGATCGAAGTCGTCGGACTGGCGAAGTCGTTTCCGGCCACCGGCGGTCGGGATTCAACCTCGACCGGCGCAAAGGCGCGCAAGGCGCGCGTCCAGGCCGTCGCGGACATCGGCTTCACGGCGCCGAACGGCACGATCACCGGGCTGCTCGGCCCGAACGGCGCCGGCAAGACGACGACCTTGCGCATGCTCGCCGCGCTGATCGAGCCGGATGCCGGCCGCCTGGTTGTCGACGGTCTCGATGTGCGGCGCACGCCACGCGCGGCGCTGGCCCGGATGGGCATGCTGTCGGATGCGCGCGGGCTCTATCCGCGCCTCACCGCACGCGAGAACATTGCGTACTACGGCGCGCTGCAGGGCATGCGGCGCGACGCCGCAGACGCGCGCGCGGAGGCGCTCGCCGACATGCTCGAGATGCGCCCGTTGCTCGAGCGTCGCACGGAGGGCTTCAGCCAGGGCGAGCGCATGAAGACGGCGCTGGCCCGGGCGCTCGTTCACGACCCGGCGAACATCGTGCTGGACGAGCCGACCAATGGGCTCGATGTGCTGGCGACGCGAGCCTTGCGCGACAGCCTGCGCTGGCTGCGGACGCCGGAGGGCGGCTCGAAGTGCATCCTCTTCTCGACCCACATCATGCAGGAGGTCGAGCGGCTGTGCGACAGCGTGGTGGTCGTTGCGCGCGGCCGCACGGTGGCGTCGGGAACAATTCATGAGCTGCTCGCACAGACTGGGCAGATCGACTTCGAGGAAGCGTTCGTGCGGCTCGCGTTCGGTCCGGCGGATGGCCTTCCCGCTCCGCGCGATGGGCGCGGGGCGACGCCTACTTCGCCAGCGCGTGCCCTCCCACAGCGTTAACAGGCCCTAACGTGCGCGCAATCCTGATCGTCCTGCGCAAGGAGCTCGTCGACGCGCTGCGCGATCGGCGCACGCTGATGACCGTGCTGTTGTCATCGGTGCTGCTCGGGCCGCTGGTGCTGGTCGCCGTCTCCTCGTTGGTCGCGTCGCTGGAGGTGACCGCGGAGAGGCGCGAGGTCTACTTGTCGCAGCCGGCCGATGCGCCGACGCTCGTCAACTACTTCGAGCGCCAGACCTACAGCGTGAAGACCCCGCCGAGCGACTACGAGGCGCAACTGCGCAGCGCCCGCTTCGGCGACCCGGTCGTCGTCGTGCCGAAGGACTTCGAGGCGGCGCTGGTCCGCGGCGACGGGCCGGTGGTCGAGGTCGTGTCCGACAGCGCGAACCAGCGCTCGCAGTCGAGTGCACGCCGCATAGAGCGCCTCCTCGAGGGCTTCAGTCGCGAGAGGTACACGATCTCGCTGGCGTTGCGCGGCGTCTCGCTCGAGCTCCTGCAGCCGATCGAGCTGGAGAGCCGCGACCTCGCGAACGCGCAGAGCCGGGCGACGCAGTTCACCGGCATGCTGCCGTTCTTCGTGATGATGGCCGTCCTTTACGGCGCCCTGAATGCGGCCCTCGACACGACGGCCGGCGAGCGCGAGCGCGGTTCGCTCGAGCCGCTGCTGATGAATCCGGCCGAGCGCTGGCACCTTGTCGTCGGCAAGTGGGCCGCGGTGTCCGGCATCAGCATGCTGATCGCGGTGCTGAGTTCGCTGAGCTTCATGCCCGCGCAGTGGCTGCTGCGCAGTGACACGCTTGCGGCGCTGTTTCGCTACGGGCCGCTCGAGGCGCTGTTTTTCGTCGTCGTGCTGGCCCCGTTTGCAGCGGCGTTGTCGGCGCTGCTGATGGCGGTAGCGATTCGTTGTCGGACTTTCAAGGAGGCCCAAGCGAGCGCCGCGGTCGTGGTGCTGGTGGTCTCGCTGCTGCCGCTGGTGACGCTGCTCAACCCCGGCGCCGAGGCGCCGTGGCAGTTGTGGGTCCCGGCGCTCGCGCAGAACGCGCTGATGACACGGGTGCTGAAGGGCGAGGCCTTCGGCTGGAGTGCGGTGCTGATCCCGCTGGTGGTCTCGACGGTCATCGCCTTTCTCTCCGTCTGGTACGTGTCACGGACCTTGCGAAGCGCCGCGCTGAAATGATGAGCTGGCCGTGAATCTCGATCGAGAAGGTTCATTGACGGGCGCGTCGCTACGTTGGCAAAGGTGCCGTTTCGATGCGCTGACCGTCGTTGAGCTGCAGCACATCTATGCCGCGCGCCAACAGGTATTCGTCATCGAGCAGCAGTGTCTCTATCTCGATGTCGACGGCCATGACGAATCGGCCTTCCACTTGGCCGCCTGGTCCGAGGCGCATCGGATGCCGCTCGCCTATGCCCGCCTGCTGGATCCGGGCGTGAAGTACCCCGAGCCGTCGATGGGCCGTGTGCTCACGACGGGGCCAGCGCGTGGCGTGGGACTGGGCCGCGAGTTGGTGCGGAAAGTCATCTCGGCATCGTCGGATGCGTGGCCCGGCCATGGCATGCGGATATCGGCGCAGGCGCGGCTCGAACGGTTCTATCGTGAATTGGGCTTCGAGCCGGTCGGGAGGCCGTACGACGAAGACGGCATTCCGCACCTGGAGATGCTGCGGCCGGCCGATCGAGCGTCACTCGGCGGATTGGTGAGCGACCCCGATCGCAGTTGAAGGACCCCGCTCCCTACAATTGCGATTGCGTTGTCCAGGCAGGCGGTTTCATGCTTTTTCCCAAGCGTTTTGATGTGATCGTGGTCGGTGGTGGCCACGCCGGCACCGAGGCCGCGCTGGCGTCGGCGCGCATGGGCGCGGCGACGCTGCTGCTCACCCACAGCCTCGAGACCCTTGGGCAGATGAGCTGCAACCCCTCTATCGGTGGGATCGGAAAAGGGCATCTCGTCAAGGAGATCGATGCGCTGGGTGGTGCCATGGGGCGGGCTGCGGACGAAGCCGGTATTCACTTCAAGATCTTGAACGGCTCCAAAGGCCCAGCTGTGCGCGCTACTCGTGCTCAGGCGGATCGCGCGCTTTACCGCGCCGCTGTGCGGCGGCGCCTGGAACACCAGGCGAATCTATGGCTGTTTCAGGCAGCGTGCGACGATTTGCTGGTCGACGGTGACCGAGTGACTGGGGTTGTCACGCAAGTGGGCATTCGCTTCGATGCCGAGGCTGTTGTTCTGACCGCCGGGACGTTTCTGGATGGCAAGGTTCACGTCGGCTTGAACAGCCACTCAGCTGGACGCGCGGGGGATCCGCCTGCAGTGACGCTGTCCGCACGGCTCAAGGAGCTGAAACTTCCGCAAGGAAGGCTCAAAACCGGCACGCCACCCCGCATCGACGGTCGGACGATCGACTTCTCGAAGTTGGAAGAGCAACCGGGCGACGGTGCCTCAGGTGGTCGGATCCCGTCGTTCAGCTTTGCGGGTCCGGCGTCGCCGCCTCGCCAGGTGTCTTGCTGGATCACGCAGACCAACGAGCGGACACACGAGATCATCCGTTCCGGCTTTGATCGCAGTCCGATGTTCACAGGCGTGATCGAAGGCGTCGGCCCGCGCTATTGCCCGAGCATCGAGGACAAGATCAACCGCTTTGCGGACAAGGGGTCGCATCAGATTTTTTTGGAACCGGAAGGGTTGTCGACGACCGAGTTCTATCCGAACGGTATCTCGACCTCATTGCCATTCGACGTCCAGCTGGCCGCCGTCCGATCGATCGTCGGGTTGGAAGAGGCGCATATCGTTCGGCCTGGCTATGCGATCGAGTACGACTACTTCGATCCGAGAGCCCTTTGCTCGAACTTCGAAACCCAAGCCATTCGAGGTCTGTTCTTCGCCGGACAGATCAACGGCACGACCGGCTATGAGGAAGCTGCAGCGCAGGGACTGTTTGCCGGTGTCAACGCCGTCCTCGCGGTGCGCGGCGAGGCGCAGTGGGTTCCAGCGAGAAACGAGGGATACATCGGCGTGCTCGTCGACGATCTTGTCAGCCGGGGTGTGACGGAACCCTATCGGATGTTCACCAGTCGCGCCGAGTTTCGCTTGCAGCTGCGCGAGGACAACGCCGACGTGCGCTTGACGCCGGCCGGCCGTCGACTCGGTTTGGTCGACGACGAGCGCTGGGCACTGTTCGAGCGGAAGCAGGCCAGCGTCGCGGGGGAACTGGAGCGCCTTCGCCGCGTGCGGCTGAAACCAAGTATGTTGGCCGCAGGCACGGCCGAGGCGCTTTTCGGTCGCGAGTTGGAACGTGACTACTCGCTGGCCGAGCTGCTCCGACGGCCCGGCGTTTCGTTCGACGACGTCGTCGGCGCTGTACCGGCCGGACTTTACGATCAGTTCGCCGACGTCGTTGTTTCACGTGAAACCATTCGGTCGGAATTGGGAACGTGGCTGGGCGATTCAGTGATCGAACAGCTCCAGATTGAACTGAAGTATGCCGGTTATGTTCAGCGGCAAGTGGCCGCCACGCAGCGTATGAAGGCTGTGGAAGAGACGCCCATCCCAGCCGACTTCGACTACTCCGAGATCCATGCTTTGTCGCATGAGGCACGTCAAGTTCTGAGGCGGCGCCAGCCGCAGACGGTCGGTGAGGCAGCTCGACTACCGGGCGTGACGCCCGCCTCGGTCGCCGTGCTCCAAGTCTTTTTGAAGCGCGGGCGCATGCGGCCCGCGGTGAATCCGGCGAAGTCCGTCGCTTGATCGGCGGCCTTGCGGTGGTCGCGAATACAGCACACGAGTCGGTGTTGCGGACGGCAGCCGCTGAGTTGGGCATGGACCTTCCGCCCGATCAGGTCGACGCGCTGCTGCGATTCAATGACCTCCTGCAGCGTTGGAATACCGTTTACAACCTCACTGCGGTTCGTGACCCGACTTCGGCGCTTTCACTGCACGTGATCGACTGCTTGGCCGCTGTACCGTCGCTTCGCCGACAGTTGGCTTTGTTGAAGGGAAGATGCCTTGTGGATGTCGGAAGCGGCGGAGGGCTACCCGGCGTGATCTTCGCCATCACCGATCGCTCGTTGCGGGTCACTTGTGTCGACTCGGTTGGGAAAAAGGCCGCCTTTGTGACCCAGGTCGCTGGCGAACTGGGGTTGCCGAACCTGACTTCGGTTCATCGAAGGGTGGAAGAACTGAATGGCCCGTTTTCGGTGATTGCATCTAGAGCGTTTTCATCGCTACAGAACTTTGCACACGTCACGGGCCACTTGCTGTCGCCCGAGGGCGTGTGGATGGCGATGAAGGGAAAGGTTCCCAGCGAGGAAATCGCAGACTTGGGGCGAAAAATCTCGGTGTTTCACGTGGAACATCTGACCGTCCCAGGCTCGTCGGCAGATCGTTGCTTAGTCTGGATGCAGCCGTCCGCTGCGACCAATCAGCCTGAAAGTCGATAGAGCGATGGCCCGCATTTTCTGTATCGCGAATCAAAAGGGTGGAGTCGGGAAGACCACCACCACGGTGAATCTTGCCGCCGCGCTGGCGCAGATCGGAAAGCGCGTCATGGTCATTGACCTGGATCCGCAAGGCAATGCCACGATGGGGTCCGGAATCGACAAGCGGAAGCTCGAGTTGAGCGTATACGACGTCCTTCTCGAGAACGCCAACATCGCGGAGGTGCGTCAGCGTAGCCCCAAGGGAGGTTATGACGTGGTGGGCGCCAACCGCGAGCTGGCTGGTGCGGAGGTGGAGCTCGTGGCGCTGGAGCGGCGTGAGCGCCGCCTTCGACAAGCCTTAGCGCCGTTCGGGTCCGAGTACGACGTGATCCTGATCGATTGCCCGCCGAGTCTGAGCCTGCTGACCCTGAACGGCCTGTGCTGCGCCCATGGGGTTGTCGTCCCCATGCAGTGTGAATACTTTGCCCTCGAAGGCTTGAGTGACCTGGTCAATACAATCCGGCAGGTGCATGCGAACTTGAACCCTGAGCTGAAGGTGATCGGCCTGCTTCGCGTGATGTTCGATGCCCGCATCACGCTTCAGCAGCAGGTCAGCGAGCAGCTGAAGGCTCATTTCGGCGAAAAGGTCTTTAACACGGTCATCCCGCGCAACGTTCGGCTCGCCGAGGCACCTAGCTACGGAGTGCCCGGCGTCGTCTTCGACCCAGCCTCCAAAGGCGCACAGGCCTTCATCGAATTCGCCCGCGAAATGGCTCAACGCGTCGAGGCCATGGACGTCGTGCCGACCGCTCAGACGCCCGCGTAACCATGGGGTTCGACCCCACCTTGCTGTCTCGCATCGAGGATGCGGGAATCAATGCCAGCGCCCCGCCCCAACAGCGCTGGGTCGACGGCTGGCTTGTCCGCTTTTCTCCGGGCAAGGCCAAGCGCGCCCGTTGCATCAACCCGGTCGCGACGGGGCGGATGACGGTCGAAAGGAAGCTCGAGATTTGCGAACGCCTCTACGACAGCGTCGGCCTGGAGCTGATGGTTCGGGTGACCCCTTTCTCGCAACACGAGGGTATCGACGCCGAACTGGCGCGGCTCGGCTTTGAGGCTCACGAGAAAATCTGCGTGATGGTTTCCAGCGAGCGCGTTGGCCGGTCATCGCCGACGCCGCCGAGCGGCTATCGCATCGAGCGGCTCTCTCATCGGCCCCTCGCTGAAACGGTGGGCCTGTTTCGCGGCACCGCCCTGGCCCAGCGGGAAGCCCATGCCGAGCGCTTGCAGGAATCGCCAGTTCAGTTTTCTGCGTTCGCTGCGTTCGATCGGCACGGCGTCGCGGTGGCCTGCGGTCAATACGCCATCGAAGCGGAACTCGTTGGCCTCTACGACGTGTTCACGTCGCCTTCAGCCCGGTCGTCCGGGCTCGCGACGGCCTTATGTCAGCACCTGCTGGCAGAGTCCGCATCACACGGTAGGCAGGTGGCTTACCTCCAAGTCGAGGGCACGAATATCGCAGCCATGCGCATTTACGAGCGGCTCGGCTTCCATGTGGCTTACACCTATCACTATCGAATTCGCCGGAGCGGCGCGCGGGAGGCGGCCCGGTGACGCGGAGTCGAGGCGATTAGAGGCCGTACGCTTCATCCAAACCGAGATGAACGTTCATCGCTTGAACAGCTGCGCCGCTGGCGCCCTTTCCGAGGTTGTCAAGCCGGGCAATCAGGACCGCCTGCGATTCATTGGCAAACACGAAGAGATCAACTTGATTGGTGTCGTTACACGCCTGAACGTCGAAGTAAGTGCTCTCTAACGCATCAGGATCACGCAACGGGCGAACCTGGATGAACGCTTCTTTCTGATAGCGATCGGTGAGGACGGCGTGGATTCGCTCGGGGGTCACCCCACCACCCAACGCGCTCAAGTGCAAGGGCACAGAGACTGCCAGCCCCTTGTAGAAGTCGCCGACGATGGGCATGAAGACGGGATCCACTTCGAGTCCACTGTGCGCGCGCATTTCCGGTACGTGCTTGTGCGCCAGCGTCAAGCCGTAAGGCATCGGAGCGGCGAGTTTCGGATCGTCGCCCTCACTGTACCGCTCGATCATCTTGCGACCGCCACCCGAATATCCGGTGATAGAGGTGGCGGTCACAAGCGCAGAAGTGGGCACCAACCCCGAGTCGACCAGCGGCCGCATCAGAAGGATGAATCCTGTCGAGTGACAGCCGGGATTCGCAACGCGCTTCGACTCGCGAAGGCGCGCCCGCTGGTCCGGCGCCAGCTCGGGCAGGCCAAAAACCCAGCCCGCAGCGGTTCGATGGGCGGTGCTCGCGTCGATGATGCAGGTTTTCGGATTCGTCACCAGCGATACCGCTTCGCGCGCGGCCGCGTCGGGAAGGCATAGGAAGGCCACATCCGCGGCATTGAGCAGACGTGCCCGCTCAGCGGCGTCCTTGCGTTTGTCTTGCGCGATGCTCAGCACCTCGACGTCATCACGCTTCGCGAGGTACTCGTGGATGCGAAGGCCCGTTGTGCCCTCTTGGCCGTCGACAAAAACGCGGTACTTCATGGACGATCTCCAGTCAGGTTCGAGCATAAGGCACCCTCTCGATGCCTGCCCGAGCGTCTCTACCGCGAGGCTCGCCATCGCAGGCTAGCGACGGCGTTCGATCATGGAGAATCGCGTGATGGCGACGAAGAAACCGAAAGGGTTGGGGCTCGGCTTGGAGGCCCTGCTCGGGCCCACGGTGCGCGACCCGTCGCCCGATGCGAACCCGACCGAATCGAAGGGTTCGACGCCTCACACGCTGGCCCTCGATGACCTGCAGGCCGGCAAGTACCAGCCGCGCACGCGAATGGACGAAGGTGCTTTGTTCGAGTTGGCGGAGAGCATCAAGTCGCAAGGCATCATGCAGCCCGTCCTGGTTCGGCGGGTCAACGGCGGCGGGCGCTCCCTCGGTGATGATGCGGCGGGGGGAGCACCGCACTACGAAGTGATCGCCGGCGAGCGTCGTGTTCGCGCTGCCCGCTTGGCGGGGCTGACTGAAGTGCCTGTGTTGGTGCGCGATGTTCCCGATGAGGCGGCCGCGGCGATGGCCCTGATCGAGAACATCCAGCGTGAGGACTTGAATCCGCTCGAAGAAGCTCAAGGGCTGAAGCGGCTGACGGATGAATTCGGTCTGACGCATGAGGAGGCGGCACGCTCGGTGGGTCGCTCGCGCAGTGCAGCGACGAACCTGCTGCGATTGTTGAATCTGGCCGATCCGGTTCAGCAGCTACTTCTTGCCGGTGACCTCGACATGGGGCACGCGAGGGCATTGTTGGCGCTCGAAGGTGCCGAGCAGATCCTCGTCGCCAACGAAGTGGTGGCGCGCAAATTGAGCGTGCGCGACGCGGAGCTCCTGGTCACGCGACGCAGCGGTGGTCGCGGTCGCCAGACGCGTCTGTTGCGCACTCAGCGTGAGAAGCCTCGCGATCTTCTGCGCATCGAACAGGCGCTCTCGGATGCGCTCGCCGCCGCCGTCGACATTCGCGTCAAGAAGCGCACGCGCCGTGGTGAACAGGGCGAGGTGGCGATCCAGTTCGGATCGCTCGATGAGCTCAACGGTCTGCTCGAGAAACTCGGCCTGCCATCAAGCTGAAGGACGATTCACACGGCTGAGCCGTGGCATCTAAGTGGCGGTAGGAGCGCTTCGTCAAATGCGCCGACAACCGGCATCGCGAGGCGCTCATGCACACACGCAGTCCCTCATCTTAGTGGCGGTCTTGTCCGTCACAAAGATCTCCTCCGTTCTGGTGTTCTGCACGCCACACCCTTTGCGAAACTTCACACACGCATGCGCGCGATGCGTTTCAATGTGACGTCAACGAAGTTTTTCGCGGCACGTTGTTTGCTAACCTCGATGCAGCGTTTCAGCGGTGAAGTACACCGTCAAAGCCCGTGTAATCGAAGGATGCGCCGAACGCTGATGACCGAAGCTTGTTGATGCATTGCTGATGCTCAGGAAAGCTCTGATGGCGCCCAACGGGGCTCCATCAGAACTTCCCCAGACGGTGGGAATGAATGTTCCTACGCCGTCGCATTGCACAGGAGATCAGCATGGATGTGATCAGCAATTTCGCCGCTCGCTTCGAGCGCAGCCGCGAAGAAGAGCTGTCAATCGAAGAGTACCTGGCCGAGTGCCGCCGCAACCCGGTCGCCTATGCCACCGCGGCCGAGCGCATGCTCAAGGCGATCGGCGAGCCGAAGATGGTGGACACGCGGAATGACCCGCGCCTCTCGCGGATTTTTGCGAACAAGGTCATCAAGATCTATCCCGCGTTCGCCGAGTTCTACGGCATGGAAGACGCGATCGAACAGGTCGTCAGCTACTTCCGCCACGCGGCGCAAGGCCTCGAAGAGAGAAAGCAGATCCTCTACTTGCTCGGCCCGGTCGGCGGCGGCAAGAGCTCGATCGCCGAGCGCCTGAAGACGCTGATGGAGCAGGTGCCGTTCTACGCGATCAAAGGATCGCCCGTGAACGAGTCGCCGCTCGGCCTGTTCGACCCGGCCGAGGACGGACCGCTGCTCGAGAAGGAATACGGCATTCCGGCGCGCTACCTGCTGCGCATCCTGAGTCCGTGGGCCGTCAAGCGCCTCGAAGAGTACGGCGGCGACATCCGCAAGTTCCGCATCGTCAAGCGCCATCCCAGCGTGCTGAAGCAGATCGGCATTGCGAAGACCGAGCCGGGTGACGAGAACAATCAGGACATCTCGGCGCTCGTCGGCAAGGTCGACATCCGCAAGCTCGAGACCTACGCACAGGACGACCCGGACGCCTACAGCTTCTCAGGCGGCCTCTGCCTCGCCAACCAGGGCCTGCTCGAATTCGTCGAGATGTTCAAGGCGCCGATCAAGGTGCTGCACCCGCTGCTGACGGCGACACAGGAAGGCAACTTCAAAGGCACCGAGGGCTTCGGCGCGATCCCGTTCGACGGCATCGTGCTGGCGCACAGCAACGAGAGCGAGTGGAAGACGTTCCGCAACAACAAGAACAACGAGGCGTTCCTCGACCGCATCTACATCGTCAAGGTTCCGTACTGCCTGCGTGTCAGCGAAGAGGTCAAGATCTACGAGAAACTGCTCCGCAATTCGTCATTGGCCGAAGCGAAGTGCGCGCCGGGCACCTTGAAGATGATGTCGCAGTTCGCGATGCTGACGCGACTCAAGGAGCCGGAGAACTCATCGCTGTACTCGAAGATGCTGATCTATGACGGCGACAACCTGAAGGACACCGACCCGCGCGCGAAGAGCTACCAGGAGTACCGCGACTACGCCGGCGTCGACGAAGGCATGAGCGGCGTCTCGACCCGCTTCGCGTTCAAAATCCTGTCGAAGGTCTTCAATTTCGATCCCGCCGAGGTCGCCGCCAATCCGGTGCACCTGATGTACGTGCTCGAGCAGCAGATCGAGCGCGAGCAGTTTCCGGCCGAATCGGAACAAAAGTACCTCGGCTTCATCAAGGAGCACCTCTCGGCGCGCTATGCCGAGTTCATCGGCAAGGAGATCCAGACCGCCTATCTCGAGAGCTACAGCGAGTACGGCCAGAACATCTTCGATCGCTACGTCACCTACGCCGACTACTGGATCCAGGACCAGGAGTACCGCGACACCGACACCGGCGAGGTGTTCGATCGCGCCCAGCTGAATTCCGAGCTCGAGAAGATCGAGAAGCCCGCCGGCATCTCGAACCCGAAGGACTTCCGCAACGAGATCGTCAACTTCGTGCTGCGCGCGCGCGCCAACAACAACGGCAAGAACCCGGCGTGGACGAGCTACGAGAAGCTGCGCACGGTGATCGAGAAGAAGATGTTCTCGAACACCGAGGAG
>Ga0207691_10000230_pt1 | contig 54440 bp, 53 predicted proteins | sample KBSM13metaG_FD_184327 | JGI IMG/M metagenome (GOLD analysis project Ga0207691, IMG submission 184327) | Miscanthus rhizosphere microbial communities from Kellogg Biological Station, Michigan, USA - KBS M1-3 metaG (SPAdes) (version 2) | ecosystem: Host-associated > Plants > Roots > Rhizosphere >...
GGCCGCCCTTCGTGTTTTAGCTCTCTGCGGTAGAATGGGCAGGCGTGTGTTACAGTAAAGCGCACGCCATGCACAGACGATAAATATGTCTAACGACGGAGATGATCATTCAATGGTGCGGCCGGACGAAGAATTAGATCTTCGGGGCGTGATTTGCCCGTATAACTTTGTGAAGACGAAGCTGAAGTTGGAAGGCATGGAGGCTGGAAAAATACTGGCCGTGCTTCTGGACGACGGCGATCCCATCAAAAATGTTCCGCGAAGCGTGAGTGATGACGGCCATACGGTATTGCGACAGGAACCGGTAGCCGAGTCGTATCGGGTGATTATTCAGAAGCGCCACGAATCTTAGCGGACAACGTTCGCGCTCCTCGTTTCTTTTTTCTGCCTTCCACAATCAATGTGACGTCAGTCCCTCGCGGGTGATGCCGCGCGTTCCGATGTAACTCCGCGAGCGTTCCCCTCAATACGATTTCATGAACAGTGGTCAGGTCCTGTGCAATCACTCCGCGCCGTGCGCCGAGCAATGGACGGAACAGATCGAGCGCTGCTTGGAGACGGCTCGCCGGAACGAAACATATACTCGTTCTAATTTCATCGCTCATCGCCATAGCGAGTCGGCGTCGGTCGGCCGAGCGAGACGGAAATATGCCGAAAAAGACAAATTCGGTGCACGGTATTCCGGAGAGTGCCAATGCGGCCGTGATCGCCGAAGCTCCAGGAATTGATGTGACTCGTAGTCCCGCGGCAAGCGCGTTTGAGACGAGAAACGCCCCAGGATCGGCGATGACCGGCGTGCCCGCGTCGGAGACCAATGCGACATCGTGACCGTTCGCGAGTCGATTGAGAATGATGGGCGTTTTCTCTTCCTTGTTGAGCTGATGATAGGTGGTCAGCGGGGTGTCGATACCGTAATGATCGAGAAGCGCTCGGGTGATCCGGGTATCTTCAGCCGCGATAAATTGGACCTCACGCAATATGCATACGGCACGAAACGTCATGTCTTCCTGATTGCCGATCGGAGTGCTGACGAGATAGAGCGTACCTGCCATGCCGCGCCTGTAGTGAAATAAATTCCTGCATCGTACAGAGGACCGATAGGCAAGTCTATGTCGATGCCCCATCGCGTACTAAGGTCCGATGCTTTGTCTTCCCGTCGGGCTATGTTAAGATTCGCCCCACGTTGAGGATGGCAGGCATGGAATCGGACGTGGATCGCATCCCATCCGCAGACTGGACCAACGCCGACTATGCGTTCTGTCCGAAGTGTGGTGGATCGTTGTGCCGGCGATCGATCAAGTCCAGCGAGCCTGATCGTTTAGTCTGTCTTGCCTGTGAATTTGTCTTTTTTTTAGATCCAAAAGTCGCCGTCGGGACAATTATCCCGTATAACGGTGGGGTGGTCTTGGTGAAGCGAGCCATCGAGCCGGCCTATGGAAAATGGGTATTTCCAGGGGGATTTGTCGATCGAGGAGAGCGCGTCGAGGAAGCGGCCATCCGAGAGGCGCGTGAAGAGAGTTGTCTGGAGGTCCGGGTTTCGCGACTGCTCAACGTCTATTCATACGCGGACCATCCCGTGATCATTATTGTTTACATCGCCGAAATCACCGGCGGGCAGGCCGTCGCCGGCGATGAAACGCTTGAAGTCGGCATTTTTCAGCCGGCCGATATTCCATGGGACGACTTGGCATTTCCCAGTACGTCAAAAGCGCTGCACGACTATCTTTCAACCGTCCATCCCCGCAACTTTCCTTGACTCTTTTCTTTTTTACCAGCTATAATTTTCCCCTTTCCACGTTGATTTTGCCCACATTTCACAAGGATATTGAATGTCGGTCATTTTTCTGATGACCACCATCGTGCTCTATTTTATCGGGACCGGATTCTTTCTGGCCTATCTTGTCCGCCGGTCGGAAGCGCTGTCACGTGTGTCGTTAATTATTACCGGGATCGGATTTCTTTCTCACTCGATGGCCGTCGTGGCGCGAATGATGGCGGACAATCATGTGCTCTTAACCAGTTCGCACGATGCGATCTCATTTTTCTCGTGGGCGCTGGTGTTGGTATTTCTCATTGTCGAACTGCGCCATCGCATTCACATCTTGGGCTCCTTTATTCTTCCGCTGGCCCTCATTTCATTAGTCTCAGCGGCGGCCTTGCCGACAGAAGTACCTACACTTGAGCCGGTGTTGAAAACGGTCTGGCTTCATGTGACGCTCAGCATTCTCGGAACGGTCGGCTTTGCCGTGGCGTTCGTAGCCGGCATCATGTACCTCATTCAAGATCGGCTGCTGAAGTCGAAACGCTTTAACGTGCTCTACGCCAAACTCCCGCCGTTGGACTTTTTGGACAATCTGAATCAGCAATCCATTGTCTTGGGATTTCCCCTATTGACGTTAGGCATTATCGTCGGGGCGGTGTCAGCTGAATTTGCCAAAGGCTCCTTCGTCAGCTGGAACCCTGAGCAAACGTGGGCGTTAGTCACGTGGGTGTTTTATTGTGCCGTTCTTGTCGGCCGTTTAACGGTGGGATGGCGGGCGAAACGAGCGGCCTATCTCACCATCATCGGATTTGCAGGCGTCATTTTGACCTTCATCGGCGTGGTGGTGAAGGGCCATGGATCGGGAGCCTGAATCGCGATGCACGTGATCGTTGTCGGACTCAGCCACAAAACCGCGCCGATCGAGGTCCGAGAGAAATTGGCTGTTCCGGCCAGTCGCCTTGGAGAGGCATTGCATCGTCTCTGCGTCTATCCTGGAATCAAAGAAGGGTTTTTGCTCTCCACCTGTAACCGCGTCGAAGTCTATGCTGTAGTGGATAATATGGACGCGGGCTATGTCGGCGTGCAGAATTTTTTAGCGGATACGCACCTTGCGCTGTCTGCCGATGAACTAACGCCCCATCTCTATCGCCATATCGACGACCGGGCGATCGCCCATCTGTTTCGGGTCGCGGCCAGTCTGGATTCAATGGTGGTCGGTGAGCCACAAATTCTCGGCCAGATGAAAGAGGCCTTCGAAGCGGCGCTGACACACAAAGCCAGCGGTATGATCCTTAATAAACTGGTTAAAAAGGCCATCTCCGTAGCGAAACGCGTCCGAACGGAAACGAAAATCGCCGAATCGGCCGTGTCGGTCAGTTACGCGGCGGTCGAGTTAGCAAAAAAAATCTTTTCCAATCTGAAAGAGAAAACGGTCCTCTTGGTGGGCGCCGGCGAAATGGCTAAGTTGGCCGCGCAGCATCTCGTCAACCACGGGATCAGGCGGGTCATGATTACCACGCGTGATACGACCAGTGCCGTCGAATTGGCGAAGCGATTCAACGGCCTGCCGATTCCGTTCGACGAGTTTCGTCACGAAATGGCGGAGGCGGACATTGTTCTCTGTTCCACAGGCGCCTCCCACTATTTAATTCGAACCGAAGACGTGCAGCGTGCGGTGCGCCTGCGGATGAATCGGCCAATCTTTTTGATCGATATTTCCGTGCCCCGCAATATCGATCCCGCCGTGCGGGATATCGATAACGCCTTTTTGTTCGACATTGACGATCTCGAGACACGCGTGGAGCAGAATCGGGAGGACCGTCGCTGCGAGGCCGTTAAGGCCGAACACCTGGTCGATGCAGAGGTCGGCATCATTCAGCAATGGATGAAGTCCCTGGAAGTCAGGCCGTTGATCGTGGCCTTGCGCAAACGTGCCGAAGAGATCAAGCAAACGGAATTGGAAAAGACGTTGACGCGCCTGAAACATCTCTCGCCGGAGGATCAGGAAGCCATAGCAGGATTGGCCTCAGCCGTCGTCAATAAACTGTTGCACGGCTCGCTCGTCACACTCAAGGCCGAAGCGGATTCGGCTGCCGGAGCGCTCTATCTCGAAGCAGCTCGACGATTCTTTAATCTTGTCGATGATGGTGCAGGTCATACCCCTTCAATGGAATCGCAATCGGCGACTAACGAGTCGCCTGCCTCCATACCTGTTCGCGACCCGGTTACGGCCTCGCAACCGTCAGCGGCCGAGTTGCACCCCGTTCAGCGCTCTTCGAAGGCTGGACGTTCCAGCGTATAACGCCGTATGCGGACTCTCGATGCGCAAGGGCCCAAAACTCTTTACCTGTCCGAAGTGTCGACATACTTACTTGGGACACGATCCCGTTCCGGACTGTCCGCGGTGCGGTCATGATTATCGCGGGAAAGAAGGATTTCGGTGGGATATGTTGGCCTACGTGGCCGCTATTCTGGCCCTGCTGAGTTTGTTTCTGATGACGATCTATTATCGTGATCCTGTCAGGATGCCGCCGCAGTCTTCTACGACCGGCGAGAATGAGCCGGAAAAGTTGCCGGGCGCGCGTTCAGTCCCGTTTCACAATCCCTACCAGGAGCGAGGACGGTGATCACAACCATCGGCACGGCAACCTCACGTTCCTCGCTCATCATCGGAACTCGGGGCAGCCGGCTCGCGATCTGGCAGGCCGAATGGGTCCAAGCCAGGCTGCAGGAGATTGCCCCTACATTGACCGTTACGCTGCAACGGATCAAAACATCCGGTGACAAAATTTTGGATGTGCCCCTGGCGAAAGTCGGAGGTAAAGGTCTCTTCGTCAAAGAGATCGAAGAGGCACTGCTCAGGGGCGAAATCGATCTGGCCGTGCACAGCATGAAAGACGTCCCCACCGTGTTACCGGAACCGCTGGCGATCGTATGCGTGCCCCGGCGTGAAGATCCGCGCGATGCCTTAATCAGCCGTCACGGGCTTCCCTTGAATCAATTGCCACAGGGAGCGCGGGTCGGCACCAGCAGCTTGCGGCGGCAGTCGCAGTTGCTGCATTACCGGTCCGATCTGAAGATCGAGATGTTGCGCGGGAATATCGAAACGCGGCTCCGCAAATTGAAGGCAGGCGATTACGATGCGATCGTCCTAGCGTCGGCCGGACTTCGGCGTATGGGATGGAATGAGGAGATCACCGAATATCTTCCGGTGGATGTCAGTCTCCCTGCCATTGGCCAGGGGGCGCTTGCGATCGAGGGGCGTCGCGACGATGAGTTTATCCGATCGCTCCTGTCCACACTCGATGATCCGACGACACACACGGCGGTCACGGCCGAACGGGCTCTCCTGGACCGATTACAGGGGGGCTGCCAAGTTCCTATTGCCGCCTATGCGACGATCGAGCAGGATCGGTTGAGCCTCGCTGGATTGGTGTGCAGCACGAATGGGACTACCCTCGTCCGCGATTCCATAAACGGATCGACTGTTGAGGCGTACAGCTTGGGCACTCGATTGGGGGACCGGCTCCTAGCTGCCGGCGGCGCCGCCATTTTGCAGGAAATTTATGGCCACGCCTAAGGAGCACATGCCGACGAAGGGGATGGTGTATTTGGTCGGCGCCGGACCGGGCGATCCGCAACTGTTGACCTTGCGGGGAAAAAGATGCTTGGAACGCGCAGACGTTGTAGTGTACGACTATCTAGCGAACCCCCTGTTGCTTGGCCATGCGCCCGAGGGGGCGGAAAAAATTTATGTCGGCCGACGTGATCGCGGCGCCTATCAAGAGCAGCATGAGATCAATCATCTGTTGATCGGGAAAGCGCAGGAAGGCAAGGTCGTGGTGCGTCTAAAGGGAGGCGACCCATTTGTGTTTGGACGGGGAGGAGAGGAAGCCGAAGCCATCTCGGAGGCCGGGGTGCCTTTTGAAGTCATTCCCGGGGTGACGTCAGCGGTCGCAGTGCCGGCCTATGCGGGCATTCCCGTGACCCATCGGACTTTGGCGTCGACCGTGGCCTTTGTGACGGGCCATGAAGATCCGAGCAAAGCGGCCTCGAGTATGGAATGGTCGCGTCTGGCCTCAGCCGACGGTACGCTGGTTTTTTTAATGGGAATGAAAAACCTTCCGGCGATCGTGGCCCGTTTGATCAAAGAAGGCAAGTCGCACGATACGCCTGTCGCGCTCATCAGGTGGGGGACGCGGGCCGATCAACGTACCGTGGTCGGCACTCTCGACGACATTGTCCAAAAGGCCGAGCACGCCGGTTTGGAACCCCCGACGATTGTCGTTGTCGGACAGGTCGTTCGATTACGTGCGCAATTAAACTGGTTCGAAACCAAACCTCTCTTCGGGTGGCGGATCCTCGTGACGCGAGCGCGTGAACAAGCCGGTGAGCTCTCTGACTTGCTCTCCGAATACGGCGCGGAACCGGTGGAGTATCCGGTGATCCAGACTGTCCCGCCGGATAGTTGGCAGGCGCTCGATGCCGCGTTGACCGACTTGAGCCGGTATCAATGGCTCGTGTTCACGAGTGTGAATGGCGTGCGTCCGTTTATGGAGCGTCTTCAACGGCGAGGGCAGGATACCCGCGCGCTCTCCGGACTGCGCCTCTGTTGCATCGGTCCACGGACCGCTGAAGAATTGGGCCGGTATGGATTGCATGCAGACTTAGTTCCGACGGAATTTCAAGCCGAAGGTGTCATTGCGGCGATGACGCAAGCCGGCATGTCCGGCCGGCGAATTTTGATCGCGCGCGCCGCCGTCGCCAGAGAAATCCTGCCGAACGAATTGAGAGCGGCCGGGGCGATCGTCGATGTGGTGACGGTCTATCGAACTATCCGGCCGGCGATAGAAGTGGAGCGGTTGAAAGACCGTTTGCGCCGTCACGATCTTCATATGATGACCTTCGCCAGTTCCTCCACCGTTCGAAACTTCTGCGCGCTTTTCGCGCAACGGGAGGAGATGCGCGCGCTGACAGCAGGGGTTGTGGTCGCCTGTATTGGACCGATTACGGCTCGAACCGCCGATGAAGAGGGCTTGGCGGTCACCCTCATGGCGAAGGAAAATACGATACCCGCGCTCGTCGATGCCATTGTGCAATTTGTTCAGAAGTCGTGAGAATGAAGTCAGATCGTTCATGCGGGCGTTCGGTGAACGCCGGAGTTATTCAGTAAAAATTATTTCCATGGTCTGCGGGCAGATCAACAGAGGGAGAATTGAGCATGGTGCCTGTTAAATCATTCATGATACCGGTAGAAAAGTTCGTGACGGTCGATCGTGATATGGATGTTCGCAAAGCGGCCGAAATTATGCGCGACCGCAATATCGGGAGTTTGTTTGTGACCCGCGGATCGGAGATCGTCGGCATTGTCACCGATACTGATATGGTCAGGCGTGTCGTCGCCGTGGGAGGCGATCCTGCTCATAAGGTGATCGAGCAAATTATGTCGGCGCCTATCTTGACCATCGATGAAAGCAAAACTTTGCTCGATGCGAACGATTTGATGGCGCGCGAGCATCTTCGCCATTTGGGCGTCACGCGAAACGCCAAATTGGTCGGAATGATTTCCGTCCGTGATTTGGTCGTGTTTCTGACCAATCTTCCCAGGAAATAACATGGCCTTTCCTCGACAGCGCTTGCGGCGGCTTCGCCAGAGCGAGCCGTTGCGACGAATGGTGCGTGAAACGGCGCTAGCAGCGTCCGATCTGATCTATCCGATGTTCGTGACGACGGGACGGGATCGGCGAGAGGAGATCGGGTCCATGCCGGGCCAATATCGCTGGTCGGTCGATCTGCTCATTAAAGAAGTCATGGACGTCAAATCGCTCGGCATTCCTGCCGTGATCTTGTTTGGAATTCCGGATCGGAAAGACGACCGAGGCACGTCGGCCTTCGATCCGAACGGAATCGTGCAGCAGGCGATACGATCGATCAAAGACCAGGTGCCGGATATCCTGGTTATCACGGACGTCTGTATCGACGAATACACTTCTCATGGCCATTGCGGAATCGTCAAAGACGGACGCATCGTGAACGACGAAACGCTGGAGTGCTTACGCGAAATGGCGCGGACGCATGCGGCCGCCGGGGCGGACATGGTTGCGCCTTCCGATATGATGGATGGACGGGTCGGCGCCATTCGAGAAGAATTGGATCGTCATGGATTTACGGAGATTCCTATCATGGCCTATGCGGCCAAGTATGCCTCCTGTTTGTATGCGCCCTTTCGTGAGGCCGCCGATTCGAGCCCGACGTTCGGCGACCGGCGATCATACCAAATGGATGTGGCGAACGCGCGTGAAGCGTTGCGTGAGATCGACGCCGATCTCGAAGAGGGGGCCGACATCGTAATGGTCAAACCGGCGCTGCCGTTCCTCGACATCATCGCTGCGGCGCGCGCACGCGTCGATGTCCCTATTGCAGCGTACCAAGTGAGCGGAGAATACAGCATGATCAAAGCGGCCGCACGTGCCGGCTGGCTGGATGAATCGCGGGCCATGATGGAATCCCTCCTCTCCATTAAGCGGGCCGGTGCCGATATAATCTTGACCTATTTTGCGAAAGAAGCGGCCTGCGCGTTGCGCGCGCACGAGTGACGGTATACTTGAATGAACGTGACGCGACGCCTCGATCAGCACCTGCCTTCGACCTATCCAGTCTTGACGATTGGGAATTTCGACGGCCTCCACCGCGGGCATCTGGCCTTGCTGCAATCGGTCGTGAAGTCCGCGAGCGCCAAAAGCGGCACATCGCTGGTATTAACCTTCGATCCCCATCCCATGACGGTCCTCTCGCCGACTACGCCGTTACGGTTTTTGACGACGATGGAAGACAAATTGATTCGTTTTCGAGAGGTCGGGATTTGTGAAACTCTGTGCATTCCGTTCGATAAAAGCTTTGCCGGCCTGACACCGGAAGAATTCGTCTTCAAGATTTTACGGGACCGAATCGGGGTGCGAGAGCTGTATGTCGGGGAGCAATTTGCTTTCGGCAAAGGCAGGAGCGGCCGCATCGACGATTTGATCACATTCAGCGCTCTCGCCGGATTTACTGTGCATGCCGTGCCCCCCGTCGTGATCGAAGGGGAGATTGTCAGCTCCACGCGAATCCGTGCCATGGTCCAATCAGGGGATGTGGGCCGTGCGAGGCGATTTCTCGGGCGGTACTACGCCTTGGCCGGCACGGTCATCGAAGGGGCGCATCGAGGCCGGGAACTCGGGTGGCCGACCGCCAATATTCGTTTGCCGCAGGACCGCGTGATTCCGTCCGATGGGGTCTATGCCGTGCAGACTGTGTGGAAAGGCCGTGTAATTGAGTCCGTCGCCTATATCGGGACACGTCCGACTTTTGACGCCGGTGAGCGTCTGCTGGAAGTCTATCTCCTCGATGAGCAGCCCAAACTCTACGGCGAGGACATTGCGGTCCTGTTTGTGGAACGACTCCGGGGGGACGGGGTGTTCGATTCTCCGGACGCGTTGTCGCAGCAAATCGATGTGGACGTGCGGCACGCCCGCGGTATATTAAAAGCAGCCGCACTCTCTATGGCGGATACATAGGCCAACCATGCCCCTGTTGCCAAGTACGCGCCCCCAGCCATCTCTCGTGCATCGCGTTGCCGCGGTCGTCCGGCCGCGGGGATTGATCGATCGTGGAGATCGCATTGTCGTGGCGATTTCCGGTGGCCCCGATTCCGTCGCCTTGCTATCGCTTCTGCACGAACTGGCCTCGACTCTGGATCTTTCCTTGTGGGCGGCGCATTTTAATTATGGGCTACGCGGCGTGGAGTCGGACGGCGATGCAGCGTTCGTCGCTGATTTCTGTGAACGTCTTCGCATTCCAAGTGTATGTGAGCCGCTCACCTTGTCGGGTGACCGATATAAAGGCCGATCATTGCAGGAGGCGGCGCGCGACCTTAGGTATGAGGCCTTGGAGCGCATTCGCGCATCCGTCGGAGCGCACAAGGTGGCGCTCGGGCATACATGTGACGATCAGGCTGAGACTCTCATCATGAGACTGTTACGAGGGGCCGGCATGACCGGCCTGTCGGGGATGCCTTGCGAGCGGCCGCCGTTCATTCGACCCTTGCTGAAGGTGAGTCGATCCGAGATCCTTGCCTACTTACTCGAGAAGGAGATCCCGTTTCGTGAGGACTCCAGTAATGCGAAGCCGGTGTACGTCCGCAATCGGGTGCGACATGAAGTGTTGCCGCTTCTGAAACAGTTCAATCCGGCTCTTGTCGATGTCCTGGCGAGGCAGGCCGATATTCTCCGCGAAGACGATCAGTGCCTCGACGAGCTGGCTGAGCAACAGCTTGCTCAACTGGTGAAAGACAATGAAGTCGGCGAGTGCGAACTGCGTCGCCCGGAATTTCTTGTCTTGCCATTGGCATTGCAGCGGCGGGTGCTACGCAAGATTGTTCAGCGCTGCACCGGCCAACCGCATGGTCTCTCCTTTTCAGCAGTGACGGTCATCATTAATCAGGTTGTGCACAGCTGTTCAGGGGTATGTCTTACGGCCGGCCAGGTCTGGGCAGAGCGGGAATATGACACGATTCGAGTGCGACGGACCCATGGTCAATCGCAGACCGTGGTTGGAAGAGAGTCCATCCGTATCGCGGTTCCCTCAACCGTTCAGTGGCCTATGACCGGGCAACAATTACGAGCCGAGATGCTAGGGTCGGCGACATGCGACTGGAACTCGGTGTCCTTGCCACCGACCCAGATTGTATTGGATGCGGACCGCGTGACACTCGATCTTCGGGTCCGAACCTGGTTGCCGGGAGATTGCTTTTATCCTTTCGGGCTTCAAGGTCATCAAAAGAAACTGCAGGATTTCTTTACCGACCGGAAAATCCCACGAGCCAGGCGTACACGTATTCCGCTGGTCGTCGCTCCTGAGGGTATTGTCTGGATCGGCGGCTATCGCATGGATGACAGATTTCGAGTGACGCCCGCGACGACTCATATGGTCCGACTCACGCTGATCGGGGACGATGGTGAGGAGCGTTTATAGGATGGATCGAATATTCGGTCGGCCGATCGTGACACAGGAACAGATGCGCATGCGCATCCGCGAGTTGGGCCGGCAGATCACGATGGATTATACCGGCAAGGATCTCATCCTCGTCGGCGTACTCAAGGGTGCCTATGCCTTCTATGCGGATCTGGCCAGAGCCATTCGAATCCCCATGCGGGTGGATTTTTTGGTGGTAACCAGCTATTCGGGCAAAGCGAAGAGCTCGGGAAAAGTGAAGATGGTCACAGACCTGACCGAAGATATCGCAGGACGCGACGTTCTGCTGGTTGAGGACATCGTCGATTCGGGCTTGACGGCTCAATATTTGGTGAAGACTCTCATGAAGCGGAAGCCCAAGTCGGTGAGGATTTGCTCGCTCCTGAGCAAACCGGAGCGCCGCGAGCAGCACGTGCCGATCGACTATGTCGGCTTTGAGATTCCCAATAAATATGTGGTGGGATATGGGCTTGACTATGAACAGAAGTACCGCAATCTTCCGTATCTCGCCGTGCTGGATACGTTGGACGAGGTAGACCAAAGTAAATAAGCCATTCTTGTCACATTTTCAAACTCTATGTTAGAATCGTGTGTCATTTTGTCTTCGAGCGGGCTGCTGTCGCTCTGATGGTCGGTCGAGGAGGCCTTGGATGAATTCGCGTGTGAAGAATCTCTTGTTCTGGGTGGTGGTCGGACTCTTCATGATTCTGCTCTTCAACCTGTTCAGCGTTCCGACGCATGCACCAGAGGAAGAGGTCATCTTTAGCGACTTTATGGCCCAACTCGATAAGGGGGAAGTGGAGAAGGTCATCATCAAGGCCAGCCATATCAGCGCCATCCTCAAGAACGGCACGCGTATTCGAACTTACTCCGCGGAATATCCCGATTTGGTTAAAGTTCTTCGCGACCGCAATGTACAGATCGAAGCGAAGCCACCTGATGAAAGTCCTTGGTACATCACATTCCTGGTGACCTGGGGCCCGTTCATTCTTTTCCTCGGCCTCTGGTTCTTTCTAATGCGCCAGATGCAAATCGGGGGAAATAAGGCGCTCTCCTTCGGCAAGAGCCGCGCGCGAATGCTGACGGAAGAACGGAAGAAAATTACGTTTTCCGACGTCGCCGGCATTGAGGAGGCCAAAGAGGAAGTCTCCGAAATCATCGATTTCCTCAAGGATCCGAGAAAATTCCAGAAACTCGGCGGGCGAATTCCAAAAGGTGTGCTGATCGTCGGCCCTCCGGGAACCGGGAAGACGCTGCTGGCAAAAGCTATTGCCGGCGAAGCGGGCGTGCCCTTCTTCAGCATCAGCGGATCCGACTTTGTAGAGATGTTCGTAGGCGTCGGCGCCTCGCGGGTGCGAGATCTGTTTGAACAAGGTAAGAAGCATGCGCCATGCATCATCTTTATCGATGAAATCGATGCGGTGGGCCGCTTGCGCGGGGCGGGTCTCGGGGGAGGACACGATGAGCGTGAACAGACCCTGAACCAACTGCTCGTAGAGATGGATGGATTCGACACGACCGAAGGAGTCATTTTAATCGCCGCGACCAATCGTCCGGATGTGCTCGACCCCGCGCTCTTGCGGCCCGGCCGGTTCGATCGCCAAATCGTCGTCAATCGTCCCGACCTCAGAGGCCGAACGGAGATTCTTAAAGTCCACACGAAAAAAGTTCCGGTTGCCGGCGATGTCGAACTGGAAAAGATCGCTCGGGGGACACCCGGATTCTCAGGCGCAGACTTGGAAAACCTCGTCAACGAGGCCGCCTTGTGGGCCGCCCGACATGATAAGAAGGTTGTCGAGATCGCCGATTTCGAGAACGCCAAAGACAAGGTGTTGATGGGAGCCGAACGCAAGAGCATGGTGTTGACCGACGAGGAGAAGCGGACGACGGCCTATCACGAGGCCGGCCATGCCTTGATGGCCAAGTTGCTTCCAGGCACCGATCCGGTACATAAAGTAACGATCATTCCGCGGGGTCGCGCTCTTGGCGTGACGATGCAATTACCGACCGATGACCGGCACAACTACTCTAAAGAGTTTCTCTATAACAACTTGGCCATTCTCCTGGGTGGGCGTGTGGCCGAAGAACTCGTCCTTCATCACGTCACGACGGGCGCCGGCAACGATATCGAGCGGGCGACTGATCTCGCCCGAAAAATGGTCTGTGAATGGGGCATGAGCGAGAGACTCGGGCCATTGACGTTCGGGAAAAAGGATGAAGAGATTTTTCTCGGCCGGGAGATTGCGACGCGCCGAGATTTTAGCGAGCAGGTCGCCTTGGAAATCGATCATGAGGTCAAACGACTGGTGGTCGAAAATTACGAACGCGCCAAGAAAATGTTGACGGACCGTATGGCGACGCTTCGCGCGCTGGCTGAGGCGCTTCTCGAAAAGGAAGTATTGGATGCGCTTGAAATCGACCTGATTATCAAGCAAACCGATCCTCCAGTCGTACCGGCCTAGGGCCGAGGTGGACTCACTAGCATCCGCCTCCTCCACGATGGATCTCCGTTAACTCTGCTGAGTCCACTGCACCGTGCCTTCCATTGAACTGTGATGCCTGCCGATAGCCTTCCTTCAGGACGGGTCACCCTACGCGGGGGTGTCCTCTCGCTTGCGGAACGGGTGCACGTCATGGGTATTCTAAACGTGACGCCGGACTCGTTTTCGGATGGCGGGCGATATGTAGATGCCGACGCCGCATGTGCACACGCGATGGCCATGATCGAGCAAGGCGCAGATCTGCTCGATATCGGCGCGGAATCGTCCAAGCCGGGCGCTGTCGCGATCGATGAGGAGGAAGAGCGCCGTCGGCTTCTGCCAATCGTGCGGGAGCTTTGCAGACGGACAACTATTCCCCTCTCTATCGACACGACCAAAGCCGCCATCGCTGAAGAAGCCTTGGATGCCGGTGCGGCCCTGATCAACGATATCAGCGCGCTTCGGTTCGATCCGCGCATGGCATCCGTCGTCGCTCGATCCGGCGCGGGCGTGATTTTAATGCACATGCAAGGCACTCCGGCTACCATGCAGCGGACCGCGAGCTATACTTATGTCGTCGAGGATGTCCGGGCGTTTTTGGCTGCGAGGTTGGAGGTGGCCCAACAGGCCGGTATCCCCCGTGACAGGATTCTTCTTGACCCCGGCATCGGGTTCGGGAAGAATTGTGAGCATAACGTAACATTGCTGAACCATCTTGATGCGTTTCAGACGTTGGGCCGTCCAATCGTCGTGGGGGTTTCTCGGAAAGCGTTTCTTGGAAAAATCCTCGGCCGTACTATCGACGAGCGGCTGATGGGGACGGCCGGTGCCGTCGCGGTTGCGATTATGAAAGGCGCTCGCGTGGTCAGGGTGCACGATGTCGCGCCGATTCGCGACGTGGTAAAAATCGTGGAAGCCATCATGAGTTCATCGCCGGCATGCGGGGGTTAGACCACCGCCGCGATCGATGTGCAGAAGGAGCAACATGCGTAAATTATTCGGAACGGACGGCGTGCGTGGCGTCGCCAATCTCGAGCCGATGACTAGTGAAACGGCGATGAAACTAGGTCGCGCCGCGGCCCATCTGTTCAAGCGCCGCTCGGGCCGGCATCAGATTGTGATCGGCAAAGATACGCGGCTGTCCGGGTATATGCTGGAGTCGGCGTTGACGTCCGGCATTTGTTCGATGGGTGTGGACGTCCTGTTAGTAGGGCCGCTGCCGACTCCGGCCATCGCGTTCCTCACGCGGAGTTTGCGCGCGGATGCTGGAGTGATGATTTCTGCGTCACATAATGCGTACCAGGATAACGGCATCAAGTTCTTTGCCAATGACGGGTCGAAACTGCCTGACGATATCGAACTTCGTATCGAAGACCTGATTACCTCCAATGAGATCGAGCACCTGCGTCCGACGGCGGATGAAGTGGGGAAAGCCTATCGCATCGACGATGCAGAAGGACGGTACATCGAGTTTGCGAAGCGGTCTTTGCCCCGGGACATTGATTTTCAGGGATTGCGCGTGGTGGTGGATTGCGCCAATGGCGCGGCTTATAAGGTCGCACCAAAGGTGCTGCGCGAACTCGGGGCGATGATTTGGGTGATCGGCGACAAACCGGATGGTACGAATATTAATGCGAAGTGCGGCGCCGTCGATCCCAAGTGTCTGCAGGACGCGGTGGTGGAACATCAGGCCCATATCGGCATCGCGTATGACGGCGATGCGGACCGTTCGGTGTTCGTGTGCGAGCAGGGCAAGGTCATCGACGGCGATCATGCGATAGCCGCCCTCGCGCTCGATTTGCATACACGCGGCCAACTCAAGCGGGACACACTCGTCGGGACGGTCATGAGTAATTTCGGGTTGGAGAAAGCGATGGCTCACGCAGGCATCACCCTCGTACGCACCCCCGTCGGCGACCGATACATTTTAGAGCGGATGATGGCGGAAGGGTTTAACCTTGGAGGTGAACAATCCGGGCATCTGATCTTCCTGGATCACAATACAACCGGGGATGGATTGATTTCCGGATTACAAATTTTGTCGTTGATGAAACGGACCGGCCGGGCGCTGTCTGATCTTGCGAATTGCATGTCCGCCGTTCCTCAGGTCCTGCTCGGAGTGCCGGTGAAAAAAAAGCCGGACCTGTCCTCTCTTCCGGAACTGCAGCACGCCATTAAGGCGGCCGAGGTCAAGTTGAATGGCACCGGGCGTGTTCTCGTGCGATATTCCGGCACCGAACCCTTGCTTCGCGTGATGGTGGAGGGCGAGGAAGATGCGATGATACGGTCGGTAGCGGATGACCTCGTCGGAGTTGTGCGCATCTGTCTCGGCTAGATTGTCCTCTCCGTCGTTCGCCCCATGCTGATTCCGCTCACCGTCGGCTTCCTTTCCGGACTCCTGCTCGGATCGCTTGTCCCCTATATTCCCTTTTCCATCATAGTCCTCCTGCTTATTGCCGGCATCGCAGTGACGCTTCTTGAATGGCGCGGGCAGCTGACCATCCGACATGGCGCCTTTCTCTATGGCAGTCTCTTATTCGGAGTCCTGTACTGGACGCTCCTCTCCGTCGCCCCTCATCCCTCCGATTCGCTCGTCGTGTCGCACGAATCGATGCCAGTCGAAGGAACGATTTGCGAGCCGGTTCGTCATGGACCGAATCGAATCGTGGTGATTGTCTGCCCGTCGGAATCCGACCGAGGAAAATTAGTGCCGAGGCGCGTCCGCCTCACTTGGCGAGATCCAGATCGGTCCCTACATCAAGGAGAGACGATTGCGACGGCAACTCGGCTGCGCCTGCCCTCCGGCTTGGTTAACCCCGGCGGGTTTGATTACGGCACCTATCTCGAACAGCAGGGGATCGATGCGGTGGGATCGGTCACGGGAGCCGGGCGCGTTTCAGTAAGGTTGCCGCCATTTCATCATCTACGTTGGGCCTTTTGGCGAACGATCGATGTATGGCGAGATCAGATTCGAACAGCCGCCGCCGAGTCTCTTCATGATGCTTCGGTCGGAATGTACCTCGGCATGATTATCGGGGAACCCGATTATATTTCGCCGGAGACACGCGATTTATTCATGGCGACAGGCACGGTGCATATCTTGTCGATCTCGGGGTCGCATCTCGGCCTCATTGCTGTGGCCTCCTTCTTTGTCATTCGCCGTGGTTGCCGGCTTCTTCCGACAATGTGGCTGCTTCATGTATCGCGCTACATAACCGCTACGCGGTTGGCCTCGGCCCTGACCGTGATTCCTGTTGTGTTCTATACCCTCTTGGCGGGAGCACAGGTGGCAACTGTGCGATCACTGGTGATGATATTGATATTTTTGTTGGCGGTTTGGATGGGACGGGAGAGTCAGGTCCTGTTGACCTTAGCGGTGGCGGCGTGGCTCATCCTCCTGCACGATCCTCAGGCACTGTTCGATATTTCCTTTCAATTGTCATTTGTCTCCGTCCTGGCCATCGCGATGGTGCTGCAGCGGCGCCGTCGCTCCGCTGACGACGACACCGAGCCTCGCACGACTACACGCGCCTGGACGTGGATCAAGAATTACGGACTAATGACCGGGGCGGTCACTGTAGCCACCGCCCCGCTCGTCGCGCATTATTTTAATCAGATTCCCTGGGCGGGTCTCATCGGGAATCTGTTCGTAGTTCCCATCGCCGGATTTGTCCTTGTGCCGATTGGGTTAGTCTCGGCGATCGGCTGTCTCCTCACAGGATGCGAATCCTTACCATTGGCAGGGATGAATCAGTGGATCGGGGATGCGCTATTCCGGATCGTGGCGACATTGGCCGCTGTCCCATTCTCGGAATGGCATGTGGCCTCCCCCAGCGTTTTTGGGCTGTCGGCATTTTATCTCTGCCTCGCTCTTTCGCTGTGGCCCGGCTTGTTCAGATGGGTGCGGTGTAGCGGCGCAGTGGCCGCGATGGTGCTCATGCTATGGTGGATCTGGTCTCCGCGCGGATGGTCCGATGGAGATTCCATGCGCGTCACTTTCCTTGATGTGGGCCAAGGCGATGCGTGCCTCATCGAATTGCCGGACCGTCAAACCATCTTAATCGATGGAGGATCGAGGTACGACACATTCGATTTGGGCCGAGCGGTCGTCGCACCCTATCTCTGGGATCGAGGGATTACACATCTCGATCACGTGATCGGTACTCATCCCCAGCTCGATCATGTGGGCGGTCTTGCCTGGACCGTTCAGAAGTTCTCCGTCGGACACTTTTGGAGCAACGGCACGACGCGTGAAGAAGCGTTCTATCAGCGGCTGCAGACTAGTCTGCGCCTGCATCATATCGACGAACAGACCGCGGAGGAAGGTCAGGTCCTCGTCGAATCCGGTGCATGCCGCCTGCGTGTCCTCAACCCCCCGCATACCGATCAAGGGATCACCGTCGCCGAGACAAAACATGGCAGTCTGCTCAATAACCGATCGATCGTCACTCGACTGGATTGCGGGCCCCATTCGTTTCTCTTCACCGCCGATATCGAAACGGATGCGATTGCGCGTCTGCGGAATAATCCTTGGTTCCAGGCACGCGTGGTCAAAGTCCCGCACCATGGGGCAAAAAGCTCGCTGGACGATGGCTGGATTGCACACCTCCGGCCGGAGGTGGCGGTGGTCTCCGTCGGACGGATGAACCCCTATGGCCATCCGACGGAGCCCGTCCTGGCCGCCTATGAACGGGCCGGCGCCCGTGTCTTGCGCACCGATCGTGATGGAGCGATCCAAGTGACGGCGTCACTCTCGTCTCCCGATCTGACGGTTCGGCGGGCTCGCAGCGATGCGGTCGCACCGGTTGGATTTGGACCGGCTATGCTGAGCGCGGAAACTGAGAATCTGGCAAAACTGTGGCACCGATGGACGGCAATCTGATGGCCTCGACTTGACAAAGGGACATCCGTGCCGCTATTCAGCTCTTTTAAGAAGAAAGAGGTCTCATGCTACCAACGGTCGAATGGAAAGACGGCGCCGTCAGGCTACTGGATCAGAGTCGATTGCCGGAACACGTGGAGTTTCTGGATTGTCGCGACTATCGGACGGTCGCCACGGCCATTCGGGATTTACGGGTGCGGGGAGCGCCCGCAATCGGCGTGACCGCCGCGATGGGCGTAGCGCTGGGCGCTCAAGAAATCGCGACGAGCGAGTATCAGGAATTTTCCAAGGCGATTGGACTTATCTGCGAGCATCTCGGGGCGACCAGACCCACCGCCGTCAATCTGTTTTGGGCGCTCGAGCGGATGAAACGGCTGGTACATGAGTCCCGAATGCGCCCGGTAGAAGAAATCAAACGAGCTCTCGTCCAAGAATCTCAACGCCTTCTCGATGAAGACGTCGCCATGAACAAAACCATGGGCCAACATGGCGCCAAGCTCATTCACGACGGGAATACGATTCTCACCCATTGCAATGCGGGAGCGCTGGCCACAGCCGGCTATGGCACGGCGCTCGGCGTCATTCGTGCCGCATGGGAGCAAGGAAAGCAGATTCGCGTGATCGCCGATGAAACGCGGCCTGTGCTGCAAGGCGCGAGATTGACCGCGTGGGAGCTCATGCAGGACAACATTCCAGTCACGCTGATCACCGATAATATGGCGGGCTCACTCATGCGGCAGGGTCTGATTCATCTGTGCGTCGTCGGGGCGGACCGGATTGCGGCCAACGGGGATGTCGCCAACAAGATCGGCACGTATTCAGTAGCCGTTCTGGCCCGTGCGCACAATATTCCATTTTATGTGGCCGCTCCCTACTCAACGATCGATCTGCGGACCGCTTCGGGCAACGATATTCCCATCGAGGAACGCAGGGCCGAAGAGGTCACGTCGGTATTTGGAATCGCCACGATTGCGCCGAAAGGCGTCGCCGTCCTCAATCCTGCCTTCGACGTGACCCCAGCAGAATACGTTACTGCGATCATTACCGAGCGAGGTGTATTCAAGCCGCAGGAACTTGCTCAGCACTTCCGGTAAATTGCTTCTCAGGAAAAAGGCAATCGGCGGTGCGTGTGTGCGGCCTTGAAGCGATGTGGGCTCTATCCTTATAATGTCCCGTTTCTGACAGGTGAAGAGTGAACGACTGGAGGATCTGAAGAATGAGTGAACGGACGCTTGCGATTATTAAGCCGGATGCGGTGAACAAAAATGCGATTGGCGACATTATCGGTCGTTACGAGAAGGCCGGACTCAAGCCGATTGCGATTCGCATGATGCACTTGTCGAAACCCGTGGCCGAAGGGTTTTATGCGGTCCACCGTCAGCGACCTTTCTTCGACAGTCTGACGACCTTCATGGCTTCCGCGCCTGTCGTCGTGCTGGCGTTGGAGGGGAAGGATGCCATCAAGCGCAATCGTGAGTTGATGGGGGCGACCGACCCGGCCAAGGCCGCAGCGGACACAATTCGCGCGGCGCATGGATCGAACATTGAATTCAACGCGGTCCACGGATCCGATTCGCCCGAAACCGCCCAGACCGAGATTCAGTACTTTTTTTCGTCAATGGAGCTGGGAGTATAGTTGAAAACATGTCCGACAAGGAGTTCCCGGCACTGTATCGACAGGGGACTGCTTGTCGGAATGGGCATGATGTTCGCGGTTGGCTGCGCTGCTCATGATCAGATTCCTTCCAGCATTTCCTCTCCCCGGCCCTCGCATACTCAGACACAACAACCAATCTCTCCTTCAGCGCCTATCTCTCCGCCTGCCACGGCGCCGTTGTTCAACCGCGTGACCGCGGTAGCCATCCACGCCGACAATGTGCCACCTGTACAGGACCAGGATCGGTGGCTTCGCGCGCTGGTCGAGCAGGGTGTTACCCTCCTCATATGTGAGGTGGGAACCGGTCTGGGGTCCGATCCGAAGGTGATGGATGAGGGACATCGAAGAGCGGGAATCTATTTTCGATCCGAATGGGCGCCGATGATCAGGGATGTCGTGGGCGAATTGGTCCGGGCCGCGCATGCGCATCGGCTTTCGGTCGTCGCCGCGCTGTCCCCTCGCAGAATCGATTGGGTGGATCCGGCGCTAGGTTGGAATGACCGGGTCTATGATCCCGCGCGCGCGCAACTTCGTTCCTCACGGTACATGGATCTTTTTCACCCCGCCTTTCAGGAATATCTGGTTGGGCTGCTGGCTGATTTGGCCGCCTCCGGCGTGGATGGGCTGCTCTTCCAGAATGATGACTCGTTAGGCGTTTTCGATGGATTCAGCCCATTCGCCATACAAGGCTTCGAGAGAAACTTTCATCTGCAAGTCGAGCCGGGCCACTTACTTCATGCTGTGCCGCCAGCAGGACAGAGATCTACGGTCATGGATGGAGCAATGAATCGGTATCCGCCTGAGTTTTGGCGCTGGGTAGGGTGGAAGGCGCGGGAACGGACGAAAATTCTGGAACGATTAGGTCGAGCCATGCGCCTGCATGCGACGAATCTGCAACTCGCTCTTGAGGTCCATCAAGAAGCGGTGACCGATCCGCGCGCTGCGCTGGTTTATTATGGGGAAGACCTCTTGGAGGCCAAGCGCCGCTTTCAATATTTTGTGCTACGCCCATCATCCCGCAGTGCCGCCAGCGTTCAAGGAGCGTATTCCACGCAGGTCATTGAGCCGATGAAAGGATTGCTGGGCGGCGGAAAGGGCATCTGGGTAAACATGCCGACTCCGTTCTCGGACGAGGAGCGTCTCGGCGTCATGTCACGGTCAGATCGAACCGAAGTGGGGGAAGACATCGGCTTGATTTACACCGGCAACTAAACTAAGCTCCCCCACGATCAGCCTCGTTATTGAATCATTCAGCCGCAGCAGCGTGGTGCAATTTTGCAAGCGACCGTGGATATACAAGCATCCTAGTCGGATGACCCTGGAAAACCCGGTTGCGCGCTTTTTCATTATTGTGGAGAGACCTTATGGAGCCGACCGATCTTCGGTATCATGAAGAGCATGAATGGATTCGTCTGGAGGGGAAACAGGCCACCCTCGGCATCAGTAACTTTGCGCAAGACGCGCTGGGGGACATTGTATTTATCGACATGCCGAAAGTCGGTTCCGTCGTGACGGCGGGGCAACAGATCGGCGAGATCGAATCGACGAAAACGACATCGAGCATCTACACGCCGGTGAGCGGCAAGATTGTGAAGATCAATGGCGATCTTAAAGACCACCCAGATGTCGTGAATGCCGACCCTTATGGCAAAGGGTGGTTCGCGGTCATCGAGCTGTCCGATTTAGGGCAAGTGAACGGCTTGATGACGGCCGCGCAATATGAAGCCTTTTTGAAGAAGTAGACTCGAGCCTCTGCTCCTCTGTCGGCTAAAAGAAGTTCTGACCGGTCACAGTCGATCGCCACGTCCATGTCTACACACATCGTCATAATCGGCGCGGGGCCTGGGGGGTACGTCGCGGCTATCCGAGCTGCTCAATTAGGAGCACGGGTGACCGTGGTCGAAGGCCAAGCGTTAGGCGGCGTGTGTTTGAACTGGGGATGCATACCGAGCAAGGCACTCTTGTCCGTCGTGGAAATGGGTGAGAAGGCCGCCAAGGCCATCGATTTCGGGCTGACCTTTCAGGGACCTATCGGATATGACCTGGCTCGAATGGTGGCCCGTAAAAATAAGGTCGTCGAAGGCCTCGTGAAAGGGGTCGCGACGTTACTGAAATCCTGGAGCATCGACCACGTGCGAGGCATGGGGCAACTCGTCGATCGGAGGACGGTCGATGTGAGGCAACAGGATGGCACAGAACGCCGCATCGAAGGCGACGCCGTCGTGATCGCAACGGGTTCGTCCTGGCCGAATCTCCCGCTGTTGCCAATCGATGGCAAACAGATTATTACCAGTAAAGAGGCGCTGGATTTGACGTCCGCGCCTACACGACTACTCATTGTCGGCGGCGGGGTAGAGGGGTGTGAATTTGCCTCGCTCTATAGCGGGATGGGAACGCAAGTCGCGATGGTCGAACTCCTTCCGCGTATCCTGCCGCTGGAGGACGAAGACATCTCGGCGCTCATGACGCGGGAATTGACGAAGCGCGGTGTGATCATTCACACGGGCATGACGGTCGAGAAAATCGAGCGAGGAGCCGAGACTGTCCAGGCCACATTGAAAGATGGGACCGCGTTGGAGACCGACGTCGTCTTGGTCTCGGTCGGACGCGGATTTAATTCCAAAGGCATCGGGTTGGAGAAGGTGGGCGTGGAGGTGGGCAGGCGGGGCGAAATTCTCGTCAACTCGCGCATGGAGACCAACGTGCCGGGAATCTATGCGATCGGCGATGTCGTGGGAAAAGCCATGCTCGCACATGTCGCCTCCGCGCAGGGCAAGGTTGCCGTGGAAAATATTCTCGGACATCCCCAAGAGATCGACTATCGTGTCGTGCCGGCAGGAATCTTTACCCTTCCCGAAATTGGACGGGTGGGGCTGACAGAACGCCAGGCGCGTGATGAGGCCGAATCGCGCGGCGACAATCCCACGACGGCTGTGACCGTCGGCCGGTTCCGCTATAGCGGCTTAGGCAAAGCGCAAGGGACGGGCGATACGAACGGGTTATTCAAAATTATTTCTGATACGAAGACCGAGCGAATCCTGGGTGCGCACGTCATCGGTGCCCATGCGACCGACGTCGTCCATGAAGTTTCTCTTGGCATGCAGGTCAAAGCCAAGGTTTCCGACATAGCCGAGATGATTCACGCACATCCCACATTTTCCGAAGGCGTCATGGAAGCGGCGGAGGACGTAGCCGGACTGGCCATTCACGTCCCGCGCAAACGTCCATAGGGAATCGACCAGGACCATCCCAACAACATGCTCAAGTCGCTCGCGATTAAAGCCGCTATGTTCGTCAGCACGGTGTCGGCGGTCATGTGGATCGGCTGGCCGGTTCCTCCTGTGTCCATACCTGCTTCCGAGCCATTGCCTGAGCGCGAGGCGCAGACGACGACCATCTCTCCACGGACAGCCACGCCTATTGTTACTCCATCGCCCCAGCCGACAAGGACCGCGAACCCACCTTCTCTAGGAACGTCAGCCAAGGCAGGCAAGCTGGATCTGAACCTTGCGAGCGCGGAAGAATTGCAACGGCTTCCCGGAATCGGTCCCGTGTTGGCTCAGCGTGTGGTGGATTTACGGAACGCTCATGGAAAGTTTCGTACGGTGGAAGATCTGCGTGACGTGAAAGGCATCGGCAAAAAGCGTATGGAGCAACTCCGTCCTCTGGTCATCGTGAACGCGGTCTCAGGGTTGGACCACCCTGGTCCAGCGAAATCGAGTGCCAAACCTCTTTAACTCAAGGTAACAGTGAGCGAGTTGAATCGACAGATGGATTTGATCCTCCGCGGCGCCGTGGAGGTGATTCAACAATCGGAATTGGAAGCGAAATTGACACGCTCCTTAAAAGAAGACCGGCCCTTGCGCGTCAAGGCTGGATTCGATCCCACGGCGCCGGATCTCCACCTGGGCCATACCGTCCTGATTCACAAGCTGAAACATTTTCAGGATCTGGGACATGAAGTCATCTTTCTCATCGGCGACTTTACCGGGATGATAGGCGATCCCACCGGCGTGTCGCAGACTCGTGTGGCGCTCACGAAAGAGAAGGTGCAGGCGAACGCGAAGACCTACGAGCGGCAGATTTTTAAAATTCTCGATCCCGGCCGAACCACCGTGGAGTTCAATAGCCGCTGGATGGGGACGATGTCGGCGGAAGCCTTGATCGAGGTCAGCGCCCATTACAATGTCGCGCGGATGCTGGAGCGGGAAGATTTTCACACCCGCTATCATGAGCAAAAGCCCATCAGTATTCATGAATTTCTGTATCCGCTGATTCAAGGGTACGACTCGGTCGCCCTGAAGGCTGATGTGGAACTAGGTGGAACGGATCAGAAGTTCAATTTGCTCGTCGGCCGTGACTTGCAGCGGGATTTTGGCCAAGAGGCCCAGGTCGTCTTGACGATGCCCTTGTTGGAAGGCACCGACGGCGTACGCAAAATGAGTAAAAGTCTCGGTAACTACATTGCCTTAGAAGACAAGCCGGAGGAAATGTTCGGCAAGCTGATGTCCATCAGCGACGCCCTCATGCTGCGCTATTACGAATTGCTCACCACCGAAGACGTGGCCCAGATGAAAGCCATGCATCCGATGGAGGCGAAACAGGCCTTAGCCGAGCACATCGTGGCCCGTTATCATGGCCAGGCCATGGGTCATGCCGCGAGGGCTTCGTTTCAGCAGAAATTTCAGGAGCGGGAATTTCCCGCCGAACCGGACGCACGCGTCACGTTAACGTCGGCGGATGTTATCGATGCCCTTGCTCCCTCCATCGGCCTGCTTGATTTGATCGTGCGAACCAAATTAGTTCCCAGTAAAAGCGAGGCGCGCAGACTGGTCGTTCAGGGAGGCGTGGAAGTCGATGATCAGAAACAAACCGATCCAAACACCATCGTCAACCTGAAGTCCGGTTATCAGTATCGATGCCGGATCGGTCGCCGAAAATTCGCCATCGTAGAATTTCAGCCATGATGGCGTGTCTTAACATGCCCGCTAATTGAGTATTCCTGTCTCCCATTCAAATAGTCAACCTGACCGGACACGATCATACCCACCATAGATGCGCGGGAAGCTTCCCTTCGTCTTTACGAATCTTCTCACGGGAGCGTCGCTTCCAGTAGTGGTGGAGTGGGTGACGGAGCTATTGCCGTAACGGAATTGAGGGGTTATGGGAGGATGAACGAATGAGACGCTACACGAAGAACTGACTCGGATTGATGCCATACTCGGTGTGATCGACCAACCGCTGGATGGACAAGCGATAACGCCCCTGGTCGTCCAAGTCGGCTAAATTGACTTCCGGCCCGTCGATCGCATCGCCCTGCACGTCACTAATCAATTTTACCCACGGACGATCCCCGGAGCCGGTCTGGTTCGTGCGGATTACGACTGCCAGTTCATGAGAATCGAGTAAGACCAGGCTGCCGATGGGCACGATGCCGACGCAATTGATGAACAATTTTAAGAGAACGGGATCGAATGCTTCGCCGCTCTTAGACAGCATGATCTTCAAGACTTTCTCGGGGGGCATGGGCTGACGGCGATAGACGCGCGATGAGGTCATGGCATCATAACAATCGGCGATCGTGACAACCCGCGCCGTAAGGGATTGATTCCATGGGACGGACAGCTTGGGATAGCCGCTGAGATTACAATTCATATGGTGTTCGAAGGAAGCCGCCGCTAGACGGCCGGACACATTGGAAATGCCACGCAAAGCGATCATCGTGAGGACGCCTTCGATTGGATGCGAGCGCATGAGTTGCCATTCTTCGTCCGAGAATTCGCCGGGCTTGTTGAGTACTTGTAGCGGAATGCAGGACTTGCCGACATCGTGAAAGAGCGCGGCCAATCCCAGTTCGGAGAGGTCCGCTTTGGGATAGCCCGCGCGATTGGCCAGCGCAATGGAGAGAATGGACACGTTTACCGAATGGTTATGAGTATATTCGTCGTGGCAACGGAGGGTCGTCAAGCCAAGTAAGATTGACTCGTCGTTCTGCATGAGATCCACGATATTTTGGATCGCCCGCTTCGCCTGCTTAAAGCTAATGGTTCGGCCTTCACGAAGAGTCTGGTCGAGCTCCTGAGCCGCGCTGGCACCTTGAACGTAATAATTCTTCGCGAGCGCCTTGATCTGCGTACGGGCTCCTCCGCCCACCGATTGCAATTCTTCGAGCTCGATACTGCGGACGCCCCGTTCGACCATCGTCTTGCGAAAATCCTCCAAGGATGATGTGTGCGGATCGAGGGAGACAAAGAGGTGTGCAAACTCGCGTAGGTCGGTGGATCCTATCGACTGGTGGAATAGAATCGCCCCTATCTTCCAGGCGCTCAGGCTATCCATGAACTTTGAGAAGACGGTAATTTGCTTCGCACTCATTTTGAGGTGCATCTCGCCCAGGAATAAAAATCCACCATGGAACCGGATGGCGACTGGTTGATCCTGTGCGAGGGTTTTAAGAATGGTCAGCAATGACTCGGTGGATTGATTCAGTGCGGCATTCGCTTGATCATGAATGCGCGCTGTCTGAAACAGGGCATGGAGATACAGCACACATTGAGAGCCGAGCCAAAGCAGTTGTTGATCAAAAATATCTCTCGCGTCCGAGCCTCGCCCGATCTTGTCTCCTAACGATTTTTCATGGATTAAGATGGGTGCCGAAGGTGAATCGGCCGCTAATTGCGCTGCTTCTGAAGATTTGCTTTCCATATCAATCCTGATGAACGTACAGAGAATCCCTTCAAGTGTCCCCACTACTCCGTAGTTTGTCAAACGGCAGACATAGAGAAGTGCGGGATTGCCTCGATGGGCTCAAGAGGGCGATGGACGGTCCGTGCACGGGTCAACAGCTAAAGAATGCACAAGATGGTACGGAGGGTGAGTAGTGGTTGAGATGAGGACGGTCCTGATCAAGCGTAAGAAGTTTAAGGGGATTCTCAACAATCGGCGAAGGCCTGCATGATGTGCATAACCTCGTCCATCGACCCAAGAAAGAGATCGAGCAGGGTAGGATCAAAATCTTTACCTCGTCGGCCACTCATAATGTCGATCGCTTCCTCCACCGGGAACGCAGGCTTATAGACCCGTTTGGTCGTGAGCGCATCGAAGTTGTCGGCAATCGCAACGATACGGCCTTCTAAGGGAATGTCTTCGCCCTTCAAGCCTCTTGGATAGCCGGACCCATCATATTTCTCGTGATGGGTGTATGCGATCGTGGCGGCGACTTGCAGTAACTCCGATTGTGAACCGGCCAAAATGCGATAACCCATTTCGGGGTGAAGCGAAATCGCCTTAAATTCCTCCGGCGTAAATTTTCCAGCCTTGAGCAGCACATGGTCGGGGGTGCCGATCTTTCCAATGTCGTGCATCGGACTGGCCAGGCGGATGAGTTCGCAACGTTCGGAAGGGAGCCCGTAGAGGCCGGCCAATAGGGCGGCATAGTGACTCATCCGTTGGATGTGTTGGGCCGTCGATTCATCGCGATATTCTGCCGCAATCGCCAATCGGCGTATAGTTTCCTCCTGTGACAGCCGCAGTTCCTTTTGCGTTCGTTCGAGATTGTCGATTGCGCCATGCAAGGCGACCGTCCGAGCGGAGATGAGCGCTTCAAGCTGAGCCCTGTGCGCCTCGTTTTCGATCTCGAGGCGCCGCCGGCGAAGGGCGTTTGCAACATTGATCACCACTTCGTTCGTCTCGAAGGGCTTTAAAATATAACCATAAGCGCCGTGCTCGATAGCCGCCGCGGCCAGTTGGGGACTATCTAAGCCTGTCACCATGACGGCAGCGGTGTGAGGATAACGCTCGCGGACATATTGAACGAGCTCCAGACCGGACATGCCCGGCATATTGATGTCACAGAGCAGCAGGTCATACTCCCGTTCGCTCAACCGTTGCATGGCCGTCTTACTGTCAGCCGCCGAGGCGCATTGATATCCGTACTGTTCCAGTACGCGACCCAACATGTGTTGGATGGGAGCTTCGTCGTCGACGATGAGAATGCGTCCCTTGTCCATAGGATTTCCTATTATGACCGAGTTTTACTGAGTGTCAATCTCAGAACGATCAGGGATCGGTATGTGTCTCCATCGGTTCGCACCCGGACGTTCGACGGCGTGGGACATCGCCTCAAGAAAAATCTGCCACCATCGCTGGCACAGACAGGCGGGGTGAGTCTGGATAGACGCCGGAGCGTGAACCGATAGGGAGGACTGTCGAATGAATAATGCGAATTGGAGAAGCGATCGTTTAACCCGAGGTGTGTCGGTCGACAGCCGGGCGTTCGTCTCCTAATGTCGTGCCCGGTATCAGATAGTGTTGGACACAGTCCTCGACTGCCTTGGCCAGCGGAGTAATCGGCTGGCTGTACGCCGTCGCACGCAATCGATCGAGTCGGGCGCACGTCGAATATTGATACTTCTCCCGTAGTTCTTCTGGCATGTCGATGAATTCAATCTTGGATGGTTTTCCGTAGGCACGAAAAACGGACTCAATCAATTCTAGCCATGTCGACGCTCGTCCCGATCCGATGTTGAACAGACCTCCGGCCTTTTCGCTCTGGGCGAGATGGATGGTCATCGACACAGCGTCTTTCACATAGAGAAAGTCGCGCTGTTGGCAGCCATCGGCAAAAGCAGGCCGGTAGCTCCGGAACAGCCGCACGGTGCCGGTCGCACGAATCTGCTCGATGGCCTTATGCACCATGCTGCGCATGGCTCCTTTATGATATTCATTAGGACCGAAGACGTTGAAGTACTTTAAGCCCACCATCTGATCGAGAAAACCGTGTTGCTGGGCATAGCAATCAAACAGGTGTTTCGAATAGCCATACATATTGAGAGGACGTAAGGTCGAGAGCGCCAGGTCTTCGTTGAGATTCTGTTCGAGCCCGCCGTACGTGGCCGCTGAAGATGCATATACAAATCGCGCTCCCTGACCCAATGCCCATTCTGCCAGCCGCTTCGTATATTCAAAATTGTTGCGGATGAGATATGCGCCATCTTTTTCGGTCGTATCCGTGCATGCCCCAAGATGAAAGACCAGCTTGATTTTGTTCAGTGAGGCCGGCTGTTCGCGAACGCGACGGTCCAGGTCGTCCGCTTCCAGATAATCGAGGAAGCGCAGCGGGGATAAATTCTTCCATTTGTCCGACTGCCGCAAGAAATCGGCGATGATAATATTGCGTTGGCCGAGTTGGTTCAGTGCCCACACAATGGCACTACCGATCAAGCCTGCCCCGCCGGTCACCAGAATGCGGTCATCGGAGAAGTCGCGCATAGTTCTTTCACCATTCTGTTTGTAGAGCTGTCGACAATAACCGTGAAGTGTACTCGGATCGTCGCGGCATTTCCACGTGTATAGCTAAAGGGAGCGCGCATGATCATTCGACAGCCCTTTAGACAACTTTGCGTAGTTGCCTGGCTGGTGAGCGCCATGGCCTTGGCAGTCGTCCCCTCATTAAGGGTTGAGGCGGGTGACACCGCTTCGATTCAAGCCAGAGTATTGCCTCCATTAGCAAAGGATATCGTCGCGCTCATCCCGCCGATTCGTTTCGCCGGAGTGAATGTCGAAGGCGGAGGGGAGATCACGCTTTCATTGGTTGATATCGTGTATTGTGGGAACGATCCACGACAGGTTCCCAAGTTGCTCGGCATTGTGTACGCGGGAGAGCAACCTTCTCGGCCAGCGCCCGCGTTGCAAGTAGAGGATTGCCACGGCTTGCCCGCGGGAATTCTCAAACGAATCATCTCGCGCTCCGACACGCCTTCTTGGGTGGGACTGCTTGAATTGAGTGGGATGTGGAAGCCCTGGCAAGTGGAGTTGACCCCAACCAAGCTCCACGGTGTGGCGAAGTCTGCGCATCCCAAAATAGACATGCGGCTCTCACCGCAGGCCAGCCAAGTCTACCCGACCTCGTTTACCGTACCCATCGCCGGTGGCAAAGCTCTGCCGCTCCATTTCGCGATGGGAGGGGTCGGCACTGCGTGGATCGTGGCCGCGTTGGTCGTCGAGTCGCCTCCGGCATCCTTTGCTCCGAAATTTACGCATCCGCTGAATGACGCCTTGCCTTCCGGAACTAATGCGATTGTGACCATGCCTCATGCATTGGCCAATACCATCCTTGGACAATATCTGGCGGGCGAAACGTATGCCATTCCAGTCGTACGATCTGCGCCGGCTTTGACGGTGAAGAGTCCGAGCGTGGCAGGGAGCCAAGATCGCTATCTCACGACCTCTGTCTTGGGGATGCGGGAATTTCCCGATGCGTTCAACCTGAAGCTGGAATGGACTGGCCGCGATCTACGACTCGCCAAGCTCGCCATGACGGCACGTGAGCTCGCGTGCGGCTCCGATGTCGTCTGTCAAATTAAGCGCGCCGGCGCCGACGCCCTGGCCGGCTCTATCGGACAACTGCTCAGGACACAGTACAACGGCGCGCTCTTACGCACGCTTATTCTGCAAGATGTCATCGCAGTGAAGTTGAGTGAAAAGGAAATCAAGATCCACGCCGAGGTGCTTCGCGCCGAATCTTCCGCTACAGACCTGATTCTCTACACCAAGATTACCTTTGTGCCCTAACGATCAAACTACTCGTGTCAGCCGTCTATTTTTCAAATGTTTACCATGCTGCCATCCAGCCATTGTCCTACTCTTCTGCAAGCGGAATGACCGACATGGCCCCGTGAGCATACCCGATGGTACTGGGCGCGCAGGCATTTTATGGTAGAGAAAATAGTAGGCAGGAGGATGAATGAAGATTTCACTTATAGCCCTAAGCGCGTGTTTCATCTTAGAAGGCTTGATTGCGGGCTGTACGACTCCTTCTCAGGATTCGCCGTCCAGATCGCATACGGTGAGGAAGGACACCGTGCCGACGTCACCGGCAATTCGGAAACCGATTCGTGATACCACGGACGACACGGCGGTGGATAAGATGAATAGTCAGTCGCAGTCAGGTGCCCGTCAACGCACCATCCCCTCAGACGAGGCAGTCGCCGCAGACGATACCGGAAACAATGCGCGCGACCGGGGTGGGAAAACGTTAACACCTATGGATCAATCTTCAGATCCTAAAGATATCGAGATTACACGCCAGATTCGCAAGGCGGTGATGGCGGATGACTCGTTATCGACAATGGCCAAGAATATCAAAATTATTACCATCGATGGAGCGGCCACATTGCGGGGTCCTGTCGAAAGCAGCAGCGAGCGCATCAACATTGGAAAGAAGGCCAACGTGATCGCTCCGGGCAAGGTCAACAATCAGCTTGAAGTGACCGTTCGGTAAAGTTGAACGCTTCAAATAAGGAGTCGCTATGTCAAATGCAGTATTTTGTATTGCCACGAACTACGGCCAGGCGGAAACCATTGTGGGAAATCTCAAGAGCGCCGGGTTTGCCAATCAAGACATATCCGTGCTGCTGCCCGACAAGCAAGGCACACGCGATTTTGCACATGAAATGAATACCAAAGCGCCGGAAGGTGCAGTGGCAGGCGCGGGGACTGGTGGAGTCCTGGGTGGCGTCTTAGGATGGTTGGCCGGTATCGGGTCTTTGGCCATTCCTGGAGTCGGGCCGTTTGTCGCTGCCGGTCCCATCATGGCCGCGTTAGGCGGCGCCGCCGTAGGGGCAACCGTCGGCGGACTGGCAGGAACCTTGGTTGGGCTCGGCATCCCCGAATATGAAGCCAAGCAATACGAAGGCAAATTGCGCGAGGGGAACATCCTCATTTCCGTACACTCTGAGAGCGGGAAGGAAACGGATCGAGCCAAGAAAATTTTCGAGACAGCCGGGGCGCGAGACATTGCCTCAGCCGCTGAAAAAAAGGTCGGGTAAGCGCTTAAATCTTGACCAGCGGAAATTGTGCCAGTGCACGGCGGCACAATTTCTAGATTCACAGTTCCGCGTCTCTTACGGCTGACCAACCGGAAAGTTGCTGCGGAAGACCAAAAACACAAGAGATTTGACTCCGGCAGTTGAGTGCCTGTCTTTCGTCTAATGAAGTTTCTCGCCCATTATACGGGTGCGACTGCACCTGCTTGATCCAAAAGATCGACCATGGTGAATGTTCCGCTATTGGTCAGTGTGGGTGTCCAGGCCGGGTTTTGATTGAGATAGGACGTGGGATCATGTTGGAGCAACCCCGCGAACACGTCAGCTACAATCTTTCCGCCGACAGGTCCCAACTGCTGGCCCTGCTGTAACACTTCCGCCTCCCTCAAGATATAGAACCATAATGGCGTCTGCGTATCCAAACCCAGAGACTTCACATCTGCAAAGGCAGTGGCAGGAAGGGGAGTGAGCCCCATGGCTTGGGCAATAGCCTGACCGGAAGGGATTTCAAAGGTGAGATGCCGCAGCAAATTCCGCTGTGCAAGCGATTGCGGTTCCGCGTCCGTAAGGTTCAGCGGACCAGGGACCGTCGGCAGATCGAAGAGTCCCGATGAGAGATGCGTATCGATTTTCTTATTTGGCCGAGCATTCCCGTCGCCAAAATCAAAAAATGTTTGCCAGTCGACGAAGCGACGCGGAGCGCGCTCACCCCCGCGCAGGTCCGCGTGATCCTGAGATGGACTCAAACTATCGTCGAAAATTAGCGCGAAGAATTCTTCGCCCGGTTCGGGGCCGAAATTCGCGCGATAGCTGGGCCGTACTTGTGAATGGCCGAATCGATAAGCTGCGGTTGAAAACTCCACGGGAATAGACGCATCCTTCTGCGCGTCAAAGAAGATAGGACCGCTACGTAACTCATTCGTAGTCAGCTCAGGATCCACGGTCTTGGGAAGAAATTCATGGGTAATGATCCATTGATAGTGCCACTGGACCAGGCGTTGTGCTTGCGAAAATATTTCCGCCGGATCGACAAGGCCGGAAGTCGTCGAGATTTGATCCACGACGGCATTATGGAACTTCTCAAAGGCCAGGTGGAGCTGGGAAATAACCAAATTTTCATCGTTCCGTGGATCGCCGATAATGGCCTGGCCTGTAGAATCACGCGGCACATCATAACGCTGCACTCCTCCACGTGACTCAGCCACTGACCCGGGGATCTCTTCAATTAAGAACTTGATCCCGCGGCCGGCGGACGATTGATCGTACAGCTGGGGCGAGCCGATGGGTCCGCCTCCATAGACGCTATCCAGATCGAATGCAGGCGTGCGAGAATTCAGCGTAGTGGTGGGGTCTTGCGCTTGCCCCAGAATAGACGATCGATCGAAGGTCAGATCGTGATCCAAAAACTGCCCAAGGAACGTCATGCCGGCGGTCATGGCTGGGTTGTCCGGATTGTTGAGGGATTTGCTGGGATCCGTAATGAGGGTTCTGGGGTTGCTGACGTCGTCACCGGCGTCTAGAATGCCGCCCCGTTTCCCGAGTTCCATAAGAGCACTTTGGACAGCGGCGGTATTGGGTGCAAATGACGGCAGATCAGGAAACAGTCGACTGAAGTCTGACGCCGCGATAGAAGGTGAGGCTGACGATGATTGAATCAGCGAATTGAAAAGCGATGGATCTCTGGTTAAAAGATCACTAACCGTCTGCGTCTGTTGCGGGATGATGCCCGTAGGACTCGTGACGACGGAGGACATCGACGTCGGCTGCTGCCCCATGGTGGCAAACGACGAGGCTTCTCTCACTAACAAGTCGGCGACACTGAGCGTTTGCTGAGCGTCGGCTTGAGCGGAAAGCACGGTGACCGCTGCCGGTTGTGGCGTTGCGACTGCTTGTTCTTGATTAATCTGTACGGCCGCCGCGACATCGGCGGAAAGTAAGATGCGAGCTTCCAGCGCTTCAAGGGCATAGGCAGTGGTTCTTCGTGACTGATGACGGTAGTTGTCTGGTTGTTTTTTCTTGTCCATCTGCTCACCCCTTGAGAAATAGCTGGATTTTCCACTCATGAATACTCAGTCAGGTGGGATATACGATGCGAGCAGTAGTAATTAATCGCAATAGGAAAAACAATGGATATTATGGGGGCCCTGGGCTCGTTTGTATCAAGGCCGAGCTTTGTCCCGACCCTCCCATCTTTGGTGTGAGAACCACGCCAGGGGATGAGGAAGAAGCAGGATGAAGAAAGACAAGATAACCGTCGGAGATTTTTCTGCATGAGTTGTTGCGTTCCTCCTTCATGAATCGAGATCAATGTTCATATTGGATGGAGCCCCGCTTGCAGGATCTCAGGATCTATGGACGAACTGCGACTCTTCCACTACTGAACTGAATGCAACTAGACACCAGTTGGCTGTTCCTGTATAAAGACATACCTCTCCAGCACGATGTTCGATCGTCACCGCGAGAGCGGGCGTAGCTCAGTGGTAGAGTCCTAGCTTCCCAAGCTAGTTGTCAGGGGTTCAAATCCCCTCGCCCGCTCCAAATTTATTATTGTGCTCCTCGACCGTGTGGCGAACAGGGTGATGTGTTCGCATCGGGTACCTGCACGACTGATTTCCATCTTTGGCTGGCCTCTCGCCTGTCTTAGTTAGGTTCTCGACGCTCAATTGTGATCCTGTCCGCCTTTCGTCCTAAGACTCCTGCCCAATTGTTTGCTCATGGAAGATCTCCTAGGCTGAGTGCTCTGACATTGAACTAAGGAGGTCACTATGTCTTGTCCACGTTGCTCCGGTCTCCTCGTACCCGAGTCGTTAGAGGATCGAGAAAGTACCTATTTGAAATGTTTGGCATTCAAATGTGTGAGCTGCGGAAATGTCGTCGATCCCCTGATTACGAAGCATCGCCAACTAGGGCAACCCTCTTACCGACTGTAAAAGGAGATGGCAAGCAAGGACATTGTTGCTCACTCGTGCGCGTGTCCGCATTGCACCGTCTCCGTATGAACTTGGCCATGGTATAGTGAAGCACGATGCTTTGCCGGCTGCTGTTGCTCTTTTGGGCATGTGTACTGAGTGCCTCCTGCACGTCCCATCGGGTATGTGATCCCCGAACCGCTCGCTTCGCAAGTTGACCCCACGCTTTCGTTCAATGACATTACACAGGCGCCGACATCGCATGCGGGAAAGGTCATTGCTCTGGGGGGCGAGGTATTGCATGCGAAGCGAGTCCAGGAGGGCACTGTCCTGGAAATTCTTCAGCTACCGTTATCCCAGGGTAAACCGGTGGGAGAGCGTTCGGCATCCCTAGGGCGTTTCTTGGCGGTGCAGCAGTCCTTCCTCGATCCTGCGACTCTCATTGAGGGGACTCGCGTGACCCTTGTCGGGCAAGTGTCGGGAGTCAAAACACAACAGTTCGATGAAAGTGCCCATACCTATCCATTTCTAGAGATTAAGGATCTGAAAGTATGGCCTCCTGAAACTGATCCATACGGCCCTCGAACCGGTCCAAGATTTGGTGTGTCCATCGGCGGAGGAACCGGCGTGGGGGTTGGTGGCGGGGCCGGAGTCGGCTTCTGATTTTGAGTCTTTTTATCTGCTTGCAGACAGCTACACGATAGTTTGATCCCCGCCTTCTACTTATTTACTATTCTCTAGAGCGCAATGAATGAAAGGAGGAGTGTATGATACTCGTGCGATGTCTTTGTGTAGCCGTCATCCTTACCGGTATGGTTAGCTGCCAGTATTATGAAGACTATCGGATCAAGAAGGGCACGGCAGATATTCGTGAGGAAACGGCTGACTTGTTAAGAGCGTACCGGTTGTGTTTGCAACGCTATGAGGCTGAGCCGCCCAAAGCCAAGGAATATTGTGGTCCTTATACGCAATCGTTGCGCGAAATAGATATTAAGCGAGAAACATTACGTCGCGATGGGAGAGGGGAATAGTTATTGTAAAGGGCGGTCGGGAAACGTGTCTTCAATCTGGGGAAGGCGCATGGAGCTGTCATGAACAATAGGACCGTTGCGGGTCAGGCGCACGATCTCCCGTTCGCACCGCGACCACTCCCATGCGATGATCAGCTTTTCATTGGAATAGTACAGTTGGCGAGTATGACCCGTTCGAACCTTAAGATAGAGAGGGAATCCATGGTTGAGTGCCTGTCGAACCGGCGTTCGCGAGCATTTCCAACCCATGCGGCGGCAAATAGATCGAAGCCCCCAGTATTCTTGCTGACGCTGAGGCATCGCAGTCTGTTCATATGAGAGTCTAGTCATCACACGTATTCCTTTACTCTTCGCAAAGCAATCCTCGCGCCATGCACACGACACTCCCTAACCGCTACGTTGCAAAGGATTTATACGTAGTATCGCAAGCGGCGCGTTGAGAATTTCCACGTCACTAGTAAATTCTTCGACACCTCCTTTCGTCCAGATTCACCGACGGGCGGTGGGCGTTGATTTACCGGTCATAAAAATCGCAATAATTGTCGTTGTTTATCTGTCCTCGCTGACTCGCACGCCGTGGGGGTCATGCGGAGAAACGACATGTCAAGAAGTGTAAAGGCCTTTGACACATGTCTGTGCGTACTTCCCCATAGTCAAAGAGGAAATGAGAGAGAATCGGAAGAAGAAGAACAACGGCGTTGAATTGATAGGCGTTCTTAATGTAGGGCCAACACTGAGCGACAGAAAAAAGCGAGGACCACCGATAATCAGAAAGTGTTAAGTTTTCCGACGCCGACTTTGGGCGTAGAACTGCGATGAGGCAGAAAGAGCAGTCAGAAAGGGGCGAAAGAGTCGAGGTGAGTGGGCGGTGCGAAAGACTAGACGGCCTTTTTCACAAGACCGGAACGAAGGCAGCGCGTACAGACGCGGATGCGCTTGGCAGCTCCATTGATCAACGCCCGAACCGTCTGGAGATTGGGACTAAAGATCCGCTTCGTTTTGTTATTGGCATGACTCACATTATGTCCGGACTGATGCCGCTTTGCGCAAATCTCACATACATAGGCCACGGTCTGCACTCCTCTTCAAGCGATTCATTGAGTTGAAAACGAGGGCCATGCTACCATAGCCTCGTCTTGTCTGACAAGCCTGATGCACGAGCGCCCGTCACCACACTCTCTGTGTCCTCTCGTCTGGAGACGCTCCCACAACTCGTGCATCGACTCGCGGGTCCCATCGCATTTGCCAGCCGCGATGCCTTTGCCCATCTTTCGACCATCAAAAGCCTCGGCCCATTTGTATGCCGTCAAATCATTCAGGCGCTGACCGATCGCATCGATCGACCTGAAATAGAAACCGATTTGCTGGCGCTACGGGACCTGTTTGTCGACTTCGATCGTGTGTCCGATTCAGCTGAACAACGGCGGCGCTTGAGGAGCGCACAGATTATTTTGGAACGCCTGAAGGCAAGCAGAGCTGTGGGCGAAACCGAGCATGAGCCGCACCGTTCATCCACACCGATGGAATCGGTAGCGCACAGACATCCTCCCGTATGGGGTCTGCCTGTCCAGTTTATTCGTGGTATCGGTCCGAAGCGAGCCGCTTTGCTCGAACGGTTGGGAATTATGACGGTCGAGGATGCCCTGTGGTGCTTGCCGTGGCGATACGAGGATAGGTCCACGATCACGCCCATTGGTCAAGTGACCCTCGGTGCGCACGTGACTATTTGTGGAATCGTTGAGGACTGCCGGGCGACACGCACATTTCGCCGTGGGATGACTTTGGTGCAGGTTGGTATCACTGATTCTTCCGGAACGCTGTCGGCCATCTTCTTCAATCAGCCGTATCTCGAACGAACCTTTTCCCCAGGCACGCGGATCATGATGAATGGGCGGATCACGGCGGGACGAGGCGGATGGACGGATCTTCAGATGGAAAGCCCACATTATGAAGTATTGGGAAAAGAGCACGATACCGTGGTGCATGTCGGGCGCATTGTGCCGCTCTATCACGAAACGAAGGGAGTCACCTCTCGCCAGCTTCGCAGTTTGATAAAGGAGCTGCTCGACGACTATGGCGCGGGAATCGAAGATCTGCTGCCCGCGCCGATGCGCCGTCGATACAATCTTCCTTCGATTCAGAAAGCGTTGGCAGAGGTCCATTTTCCTTCTAAAGGCACGGATGATCAGTCGCTCGAACGAGGGATTACCCCCGCACACCGACGATTGGCTTTCGAAGAATGTCTACTGCTGCAATTAGCACTCGCTATGCGGCACCGGTCCGTGAAAAACGATCTCAAGGGCATTGCATTCCGCGTCGTCACCCCCTTGCTCGATCAGCTTCGGAAACGATTGTCGTATAAACTCACTGCGGCCCAGCAATGCGTCCTTTCCGAGATCAAGCAGGACATGGCGATTCCTCGACCGATGAATCGATTGGTGCAGGGAGATGTCGGATGCGGCAAAACGATCGTGGCGCTCCACGCCATGGTGATTGCCAGCGGGTCAGGTTATCAGGCGGCACTGATGGCCCCGACGGAAATTTTAGCTGAACAACATTACCTGACAATGCGGGCACTGATTCAGGACCTGGGCCTCACTGTCGTTCTGTTAAAAAGTGGTGGATCCGCGAAGGCAAAAAAGCTGGCAAGAGATCAGATCCGCCGGGGTGAGGCTCAGATCGTCATCGGTACGCAAGCCTTGATTCAACAGGGAATAGAATTTAAGAAGTTGGGCCTTGTCGTCGTCGACGAACAACACAAGTTCGGTGTGCTGCAACGCAAGTCGCTTGTCGAGAAAGGGATGGAGCCGGATGTGCTTGTGCTGACCGCGACCCCGATTCCTAGAACCCTGGCCATGACCGTCTATGGTGACCTCGACGTGTCGGTGATCGACACATTGCCCCCCGGCAGGAAACCGATTAAGACCTGGCTGTTTAGCATCGGTCAACGGAGGCGCGCCTACCAGGTTTTGCGCGAGGAATTAACGGCGGGCCATCAAGCGTACATCGTGTATCCCTTGGTGGAGGAGTCGGAGAAGGTGGATCTGCAGGCGGCCATCCAAGCTTCGGAGCGATTACAGACGACGGAGTTTTCGCAGTACCGCGTCGGCTTGCTGCATGGACGGATGAAGACCGACGAAAAAGAGCGTACGATGGCGGCATTCAAAGCCGGGGAGATTCAGATTCTTGTGGCGACGACCGTGATCGAGGTAGGGGTCGATGTTCAGAACGCCACGGTCATGCTTATCGAGCATGCCGAGCGATTCGGGTTGGCGCAGCTGCATCAACTGCGCGGTCGCGTCGGGCGCGGAACGACACCGTCTTATTGTCTCTTAGTCACCGCGGGACATCCGCGTGAAGGTTCGAAGCAATCGACGGCGCAGCAACGGCTCGAAGCGCTGGTCTCCTCGACCGATGGATTCCATCTTGCCGAGGAAGATCTTCGGATTCGAGGTCCCGGTGAATTTTTCGGCGTCCGTCAATGGGGCTTGCCGGAATTTCGCGCCGCCGATCTTATTCGCGATCGCGTGCTGCTCGAGCAGGCTCGATCGGAAGCCTTTGCGTGGGTTCAACGCGATCCCTACCTAGCGGCGCCGTCGTCCCAGGCTATGCGAGAGGCGATGTTGCGGAGATGGAAAGAGCGTCTCGAACTGGGCGCGATCTGTTAAGGCGAAGAGTGTTATCCGTCATCTGAGTAGGTACATGGGATTCGTACAACGCCTCACACACGATCTGAAGGCCGGTCTGGCCAGACTACGCTATGGCACCGTCTATGCCGCGCATCGAGCGTTAGAAGAAACCGAACTGCTGCAGCTGCGTCTGGAATTGCGAAAGTTGGACGCTCGAATCGACGATCTCTGCGGAGAAATCGGGGAGCGTGCGATCGATTTATACGAACGTGGGATGGCGACCGAACAGATTCTTTTGGATCCGGATATCGTGCGGGGAATCGAACAGGTTGTGTCGCTGAGAGCAGACCGATTGAAGGTGACATCCGATATGGATGAGGTCCGTAGTGACGAGGGACATATCAGGCAGTAAGTTTGATGCGCACGAACATTTAACGTCAACGCTGCAACGACCCAATCCGGACTGATGATTTTAGCTGCGGTCGATATCGGCACATTGACGTGCCGGCTGCTCATCGCCAAGATCTGCGCTGAAAATGAATTGACGGAGATATGTTCCGACCGGCGAATTTTGCGCCTGGGCGAAGGCGTCGATCAACATCGTCTGTTGCAGCCGGTCGCCATGCAACGCGTCATCGATGTCTTAAGGGAATGGCGGCGCACGATCGATTATTACGCTGTCGATCGGGAAACGGCGGTAGCAACCAGCGCGGTGCGCGATGCAGGCAATCGCAATGAATTTCTTGCTGCGGTGAAACGGGAGACAGGATTCGACGTCGAAGTGATTGCCGGCGAAGAAGAGGCTCGCCGAACCCTGCTCGGCATTCGTTCGGGATTGCCGAAAGGCATCTTGAATATCCTTGCGCTGGATATTGGAGGCGGCAGTACGGAATTCATTCTGGACCGTCCTTCCTGCGTCCCTGTCGTAAGATCTTTTGACATCGGCGTCGTCCGATTGACGGAGCGAGTGCTTCGTCACGATCCTCCCACACCCGAAGAGGTCGACGCCGAGCGAAGGCTCGTGAGAGCCCATGCGCTGGACTTTCAGGCCCACCTTCGAGATCTCAATTCCGTCACCTTCACGGGCACCGCGGGGACGATTACTACGCTGGCTGCCATGGCGCAGCGTCTCCCGACATATGATTCCACCCGGGTTCACAATTTCCCTCTCAGTTTGGCCATTATCAAAGAACTCGAACGAACGCTCCTGGCGAAGACGCGGGACGAGCGCCGTGGCGCGCCAGGACTGGAGGCGGGCCGCGAAGACGTGATTGTCGCTGGCGCGATCATTCTCAGTACCGTCATGGAGACTTTGCGGTTGACCGCATGTCTGGTAAGCGATCGAGGCCTTCGTGAGGGCATGCTGTTCGATTTAGCCGCTCGGCTCCGTCAGCCGTCATGCCGGAACGGTTAAACCCGCTGTAGTTTCAGGAACCGGAAGTGTTGCGTGGATTCCTCGGATCTTTCTTGACAACGTCTATGCCGCTTCATACACTTCGACCGTTCTTCCCTACGATTTCTACTCTACGAGGCGGACATGCCGCTTCGCTTCAGAAAGCCGTCCCAGTAACGCGGAGCGGACGTGTATAACCTGGCCGAGTTTTCTCTTACGGACATGACGGCATGTTCTACCGCCCTCCGAACGATCGGCGCCGGATCGCCTGATATGGACGAGACGGCCAAGCGGCTGGTTCGATACTTCTACGAGCACCTGATCAGCGGTCCGACCGGCGGATCCGCATGCGCGCTGGTGCGATTCTTTACTACGCAGCCGTATGGGGATCTGCCTGCGGATTATCAAGATTGTGCTCGGAGCGTACGGGGAGCCGAATCGGTCTCATCGGATGTCAAATGCTTGACCCTACTCGCAACGGCGGGTGACCAATTGGAATGGAATCAGACGGAACATTCCCAACGCTATAAAGCTATTCCTCTCATCAGCACGGAGTTCGTGGCCCAATTTCCCATGTTTTCGCAATTATTCACGCAACTGGGGATCCAGTTGCCGCTCCCGCAGGGAAACCATTCCGGCCTGCTGCTCGATGCGAAGGAACACAGCTTCAATGTCTTTCATGTGCCGGAGGCCCTCGGCAGTCCTGTTGTGCCGGTTCAAAAGGAATTTGTGATTCCGTACGGCATTCGATCGGTGATCGGTTTCGGCGGCGTGCTTCCATCCGGCAATCTCTTCGTCATCATACTCTTCTCCAAAGTGTGGCTGTCTCATCAGACGGCTGAGCTATTCAAGACATTAGCCCTAAGCGCCAAATTAGCCCTTCTGCCGGTAGATCGAGAGCCGAAGGGCCGGAAGCTTGCCGGCAGCGGACCACCAAATGATCGTCAGCCCGATTATTCCGGCGCGCAGATCGCGGCCTTAGAGCACTTATTAGCTGTGCATGAGCAAACCGTCATTGCGCATGCGACGGAGCGTCGACATGCGGAGGAAGCGTTGGATGACAGTGAGGCCCGCCTTCGCGCGGTCGTCGGCTCTACCAAAGATATCGTGTTGTTTATCGATCGCGATGGCCTCATCAAGTCGTGGAACGAGGCGGCCGAGACGCTATTCGGCTATACCTTTCATGAAGCGTATGGTAAGCCCGGCCGCATGATCATCGAGACGGGATTGGAAGAGGCAGTCCAACAGGTCGCCGACGGAGCTTCAGTGAATCCCATCCTGCAAGCGACCGGCGCGACCTATCTCTCGAGTGGCAGGAAGAAGAACGGCCAGACCTTTCCAATGGAATTGAGCCTGGCGTCATGGAAGACGAAACACATGGGATTCTTCCTCGCGACCATCCGCGATATGACGGAACGCCGGCGTATCGAAGCCGCCTTAGAGCAATCCGAGTCGCGATTCAGGAATTTGATCGAGCATGCCCCCGATCTCATTTTTACATTGTCGCCAACCGGCCTCATTACGTCTATCAATCCGGTCTTCGAGACGATGACCAAATGGCCGCGCAGCGAATGGATTGGGAAACAATTCGTGACACTCGTGCATCGGGACGACATGACGACGGCCCACGATGTGTTGAATTACATCGTCGGCACGCAGTCCCCTCTGACATGCGTCCTACGCCTCGGTGTTTCCGATGAACGAGTCTTGATCGGAGAATTTATCGGCACGCCGCTCATGGAAGAGGGGCGTGTGGTCGGAGTGCTCGGCATTGCCCGTGACATCACGGAACGAAAAGCGGTCGAGCACGCGCTGAAAGAAAGCGAAGAGCGGCTCAGGTCCGTTGTGCAATCGACCAAGGACGCGATTATCTCGCTCGACCGCCATGGACACGTGGTGTTTTGGAATCGGGGCGCCGAAGAGATTTTCGGTTACGCGGCAGAAGATATGCTCAACCAACCGGTCACGCGTGTCATTCCGGAACGCTTTCGCAAGGCCCACCAACAAGGCATCTTACGAGCAGCCGCGGCCGGCCATCTTACAGTGTCAGGAACGATGTTCGAACTGGTGGGGCTACGATTAGATGGAACGGAATTTCCTTTGGAGTTTACATTGGCGGCCTGGAAAGCCTCGTCGGGCCTATTTTTTACAGGGATCATTCGAGATATCACCGAGCGGAAACGGTCGGAAGATACGATCAATGCGCTTGTTCGCGGGACAGCCTCCGTGACCGGAGAGGAATTTTTCCCTGTCCTTGTCCGTCAACTTGCTGCCGCCTTGGAAGTGTCTAATGCCTTTGTGACGTCGCTCGTCCCTGAAAGCCAGACAAAGCTTCGCATCTTGGCCAGTTGGGAAAAGACAGCGTGGGGAGAGACATTTGAATATGAGTCTCGTCCTACCCCATGTGGAGTGGTATTACGTGATGGGATGGCCTTGTATGACAAGGATGTACAAAACTCCTTTCCCGAGGATCCGCGTTTACGCAATTTGAACATGAGCAGTTATTTAGGGATCGCCATGGTCGGAAGCACTCGAGAGGTCATCGGCCATGTTGGCGTTATGGATGCCTCTCCCTTGAAGAATGAACAGCGCGCGACAGCTCTTATCAATGTATTCGCCGCTCGCGCGGCCGCCGAACTTGAACGACTTCATGCAACTGTCGCGCTCCGGCAAAGCGAAGAGAGACAGGCCTTAATCCTGAACTCGCTGCCGATTGCATTGTACACCGCTCAGGCCTCGGCGGACTTTCGCGCCACCTGGGTGAGCGATAATGTCGACCGGTTGACCGGCTTCCCGTCGTGCGCCTTTGTAGACACCCCGGATTTCTGGCTGTCTCGCGTGCACCCTGAAGATCGGAGAGGAGTCCTGGCTGACTTAGGCCGAGGACGTGCTACGAGAATGGTCTCCACCGAGTATCGCTGGCAGATCGCAAATGGCTCCTACCGGTGGTATTTGGATAATGCTGTCTATACGTATGATGCCGAGGGGAATCCGAAGGAACTCATCGGGGCTTGGACTGACATCACGCGCGTGAAGCAGGCAGAAGAAGGCCTTCGCGAAACCGAAGAGCGGTTCAAAATCTTCATGGACCGCAATCCGGCCGTGATCTTCATGAAAGACGAGCAAGGTCGACACGTGTATGCGAACCTCGAATTTGAGCGCATCCTAGGAATGCAGGCAGGGGCTTGGCTCGGCAAGACGGATGATGTTCTCTGGCCGCCTCAGATCTCCGCCCAATTTCGTCAACACGATCGTGATGTGTTGGAGACTGGTGCCGTGTTGGATATCATCGAAACATCGGTCGATCTTTCGGGAGAGGAGCAATATTGGCGAGTGGTGAAATTTCCGTTAAAAGACGGTTCTGGAACACGCCACCTCTGTGGCATCGCGATGAACGTGACGTCACGAAAGCGTGCGGAAGAGGCCGTCAGACAGGCCGATGAGCGGTTCCGCAGTATTTTTGAGAACGCCGTCGAAGGGATCTTTCAAACGACGCCGGAGGGACGCTATTTGACCGTGAATCCTGCGCTGGCCCGACTCTATGGGTATGCGACGCAGCAGGACCTCTTGGACACGATCACGGACATAGGTCGTCAGGTCTATGTCGATCCTCACCGGAGGGAGTTCTTTAAGGAGTTGATGGAACAGCAATCGGCGGTCACGGGCTTCGAGTCGCAGGTCGTTCGTAAGGACGGCAAGGTTATTTGGATCTCAGAAAGTGTCCGTGCCATCCGAGATCGAAGAGGGCAACTGATCGCCTACGAAGGCAGTGTCGAGGACATCACGGCGCGCAAGGAAGCTGAATATGCGTTACGCGAGAGCGAGGAACGCCTCAGGCTATCGTTGTCCGCGACCCACCTCGGCATCTGGGATTGGAACATTCTCACGGGCGATATCATCTGGTCGGATACGGTGCCCTCGATTTTTGGATTGGCGCGGGGCGCCTTCGCGGGCACGTATCAGGCCTATATTGAACTTATCTATCCGGACGACCGCGAGATCGTCCATAATGCGATCACACGTTCGGTCGAAGAGGGTGTGGAGTATGCGTTGGAGCATCGCGTTCAATGGCCAGATGGCACAATCCGCTGGGTCGCCTGCAAAGGCGATGTACTGCGGAACGAGGAGGGAGCGGTCCAGCGCATGTTGGGGACGGTGCAAGATGTCACCGAGCGGAAGCGGGGCGACGCGGAGTTGCAATCCGCCTTGACTCGGCTGCGCACGCTCTCGGGTCGGTTGGAGGTCATTCGTGAAGAAGAGCGAGGACGGATCGCGCGCGAGCTTCATGACGAATTCGGTGTCGGTCTCACCTGCATCAAAATTGATCTGTCGCGGTTAACGACACTGATTGGCGGCACGGTTGGATTAGAAAAAGCCCGTCTCATCGATGAGAAGATTCACTCGATGACGGAGTTCATCGATACGACGATCGGGGGTGTGCAACGGATCGTCAGTGAATTGCGTCCCGCCATTTTAGATGATTTGGGACTGGTAGCGGCCATTGAATGGCAAGCACAAGATTTTCAACGGCGGACGGGCATTATCTGCTCCTCCGACATAGAAGACGAGCATCTTCACGTCGATTCGGATCGTGCCACCGTGATCTTTCGTATTTGCCAAGAGGCGCTGACCAATGTCGCTCGTCACGCCAGTGCAAGAACGGTATTGATTCGATTAGCTAAGCGGGAGCCGTTCGTGACGCTCGTGGTCGAGGATAATGGAGTAGGGATTGCGCCGGAGAAGATCGCCGATCCACAGTCGCTTGGGCTATTGGGAATGCGTGAACGCGCGGAGCAATTTGGGGGGACGGTAACGATTGTCGGCCGTCCGCGCCAGGGAACCGTCGTAACGCTTCAATTGCCATATTCGCCCGAAGCGTCTTCCGTGGGGGGACTATGTTGAATGTATTGATCGTGGATGATCATCCGTCGTTTCGTCGAGGGGTGAAAGAAATCTTGAATGAGGAACTCAGTCCGATCAAGTTCGGGGAAGCGTCGGATGCTCAAGAAATGTTGGAGTTGGTGAGGCGCAAGAAGTGGGACCTTATCGTTATGGACATCAGCATGCCAGGACTGACCGGCCCGGAAGCCCTGAAAGCCGTGAAGGAAATCCATCCGGCTCTTCCGGTGCTCGTGTTAAGTATGCATCCGGAAGACCAATATGCGATTCGCATGTTTAAAGCCGGAGCGGACGGGTACTTGACCAAGGCCAGCGCACCTAGCGAACTTGTCAGTGCAATTAAAAAGGTAATGATGGGCGGTCAATATGTGAGCCCTTCCCTGGGAGAAAAATTGGCCGTCACCGTCAAGGGCGGGACGGAACAAACTCCCCATCAGCGACTCTCGGACCGTGAATACCAAGTGCTGTGTCTGATCGCGTCTGGCAAAACCGTCAGTGAAGTGGCCGAGGTCGTGCATCTGAGCGTGACGACCATCAGCACCTATCGTGCGCGCATCTTGGAAAAAATGGGCATGAAGAATAACGCCGAGCTCACTCGCTACGCCATGCACGAGGGATTGGTCTAAACGTCGAACCCGCCATTGCCTTCTCTGTGTCGACCTGATCACGACATCCGACACCGAAAACATTTGACAGCAAAATGGCAGACCCGGTGATAGCCTCTCCTGGGGTGATCCGGTACACCAACACCAGTTCATGTAGGAGTTCTACTTCCAGGAGGTTCAGTATGGATTCGGCGTGCATCCAGTGCCATCGATGCTTGGGATTAATGTGTGCCATCGACCTATGGGATTGGGAAAGTGGAACAGGGCAGGATACGTGCCGTGCCTTTCGCTGTTTGACGTGCGGCAATATCATCGATCGCCAAATCCTGCACAATCGCTTCGTCAATCAGGACCTTCGCCACAGTCTGCTCAGAAGTCGGGCGAGACACCACGTTCCTGCTTTCTAATACAGACCTCAGAATTACGGAAGGAGGACCTATGGCGGAGGGCGAAATGTCCCGCGACCGGCAGAACTCATCGACTCTACAAGAGGTTCAACAAGAAACCATTCTTCTTATCGACGACGAAGAACCAGTCCAGCAGATTGTCCGAGATATTTTAGCGCGGCGCGGGTACCGCGTCTTAGTCGCCTGCGACGGACCCGAAGCTCTGGCCGCCAGTCAAGACTTTTCTGGACCCATTCATCTTGTTCTCACGGATGTCGTCATGCCTCGCATGCATGGATGGGATGTGGCAAGAAGTTTGGCCGTCCAGCGTCCGGCGATTAAGATCCTTTTTATCTCAGGCTATCCGGAAAGCACGCTCTTTCAACGCGGTCCCAATTTGTTGGGGCGACACTTTTTGCAAAAGCCGTTTTTAGCCAATACACTGGTCCATAAGATTCGCCAAGTTCTCGATGATCCTCTCGATCGATCCTAACGCCCCATCTGATTGCTTTTCTCACTCGATATTAATCTTTTGAATCTTCCTCTTCGATCCACTACTCTAATAGGGCCGCGTCGCGGCCTAAGATCCAGCCGTAATCTCTTTGGAAGGAGGTTGTTATGTTCAGCAGACTTGGAGCGATCGGTGCGCTTGGCCTGGTTCTCTTGACTGCCGCTTCCGCCTTGGCGGAAGACAGGAAGGTCGGTCCGGCCGATGGGTTTACCATCCATGTCATGGCCCCCCATTAGTTCGAGGACGAAACCGTTCATGGCCCGTACCATCACTACTGCAAAGGGATTTCGCCTGAGATTCTGCAATGCCTTGTGTTCGAGTCGACGGACTCGAATGCGCTCTTGACCGACATCGAATATTTCGTCGCCAAGCCGATTGCGCGTGAATTGCCTCTCAATGTATGGAACCAGTTCTACCACGATCATGAAGTGGAGATTGCGACGGGACGTGTTCAGGTGCTGGATATGCCGGAGGCAAAAGCTAAAGAAGTCGCGGCGGCGGCGGCGAAAACCGACGGGATTATTTTTCATCTCTGGCCACAGGGTGCGCCGGCCCCGACTGGGGAAGTGGGTCATCCACAATCCGTTGGCCACAAACCGCGGACGCAGCAATAGTCGCCGGAAAGAGCGGGCATTGTTCGCCCGCTCTGAAGCGACCCGCGACTGTTAAGAGATGAGAAAGCAGGATCGGATACGGATCAAGAACGCATCGACAGCCTGTCTGTCGGCGTGATGGGTACACCGCGCGAGCCTGCGCGTGGCCTCTTGTGTCCATTGTTCGGCGAGGTCGATCACCTCTCCGGTGCGAAACGACTCCGCTTTCGCTCGAACGATGGTGGGCCCATCGGCGTTTCTGCTATACAAATTGTACACGTTCCCGCGTCGAGCAATTCGCAGAGATTGTATAAAACGCGCAGGTAGGTTGCCGGATATTTTGCAGGCCGTCCGTCCTTTGTTTCTAAGAACTTTGTGCGTTGATTCAATGCATAGCCGAGAAAACTGTCATAGGCCCGCCGAGTACTCCACACGGCAGGAAATAAATTGCGTAATTCCTCTCCCCACGAATCGAGACAGATGCTGGGCGCGAGGAAGGTTTCCAGGACCAGGGGATGGCACTGATTGGCCAACGAAAGAAAGGGGCCGAGTTCTTAGCAGTTTCATCCTCTCCCCTTTGGGGCCAGCGCGTGCCAGTGGATTTGTAGTTCAAGCGAACATGTTCGCTGTTGGGATAACATAGACACGGCGATAATCTCGATCGCTGAGGACCGGCCAACCCATGCGCATGGGATCCGACCAATACTCTGAGAATGGTATGGCCATCAACGGGGCTCGTGTCCGTCATTGTATTACGACTTATCACTCCGTCGTGATAGGACCGATAACAGAGAGTCACTGGGAGCCTGAGCATGATGCTGACAAACGTTGGTCTGCGGAATGAAAGCGCCTAGAAGAAGAAACCCAGCCATGACTGCGATCGTCTGGATTGCCCTGATGAGTGTTGTGTATACAGGATGCAGTGGAGGGAGGTCGGCGGAGCGCAATCCGACGCCGTCGATCCCTTGTTGCACGTTGAAATCCGGCAATTCGCTCCAGACAGCCATCGCCAATACAGCGGCCCGTCTCGTCGGCGCACGAACCATTCGAACAGGCCACCGGTTCATTGCCTATGACTGTGCCGGCGTCACACATGCCGTATTTCTTGCGCATGGGATCGATCTGTATGACGGCACCGCTGCATCGGAAGAGACCACCGGCGTTCGACGCATTCATGCGTATGTTCATCGACACGGACGACTACACCGTGGGCCGGAAATCAGCCCAGGCGATCTTGTATTTTTCGATAACACGTGGGACGCGAATGGTGACGGCACGCAGAATGATCCGCTCACGCACATTGGCGTGGTGGAAGGAGTGGAGCCTGACGGAACCGTCAGTTTTATCAGTCGGACCGCAAGCGCGATTGAACGGTATCGAATGAACCTTCGATGGCCCAATAATTCAATGACGTCTGAGGGACGGACATTGAATGATTTTTTGCGACGAAAGAAATCGGGAGACGATGCCGAGACGGCCTACCTAACGGGGCAATTATTCCTTGAATTCGGGAGCTTGCAGAAGTAACACAGGGTCTCCTCTTGGCCCTCAAAATTGTGGTTTCTGGTCATCAAAAGAAATAAATAACAAACAATAGGTGTTGATTAAACGCACGCAGTCCGTATTGCGTGATGGGCTTGTGTTCTTTGTACGCCTAGCATAGGATGCGCGTCAATTTCAGCCTTGACCCGAGGAGGATGGCATGAAGCAGTTGAAAAGCCATGGCAAGGGACATGTAGATTTGACGCAAGAAGAGGAAGAAAACCTCCGACGCAAACTACTAAAACGCGCTCGTAACGGGGACGGTAAGGCCCAAGCAGAGTTAATGGCTTCTTACGGTGTGAGAGTCTATTCGGAGTCGGAGCGCGCAGCGCTGTCCCATTATACGGTGACAAAACCGGCTCGTCGCAAGAGTGCAAAGCCTACTCGGAAAAAATCGTGAATTGTATGGCCCAAATGGAAGTCTTACAGAAAGTTCATCCCGATCCTGACAGGAAAGCATCAGGCCCATCTTTAAAGTACCCGATCTGAGGTAGAGCACAGTGTGCATAACGATAAGGAGCGATTATGGGTCGGAATGTGAGGACACACACACGGAATCAGCGGTCCATTCCGGCGTTGACTCCACGACAGCAGCAGATCTTGAGTCTCATTACGGATGGGTTTACCAGTCGTGAGATTGGGAAACAATTAAAAATCAGCGTTCAGACCGTTGAAGTCCATCGATTTAATTTGATGCGGCGGCTCGACGTGCGGAATGTGGCACAATTAATTCGTCAGGCGCTCGTTTTGGACTACCTCCCCAAATCTTATCCTCAAAGGCCGGTGACGCCGGCGCATTCCTAAGTTCAAGATTATTCTTGCGGAGAGGTGCGAGAGTGGCTGAATCGAGCGGGGAGTGATCCCTGCTATTCGGGAAACCGGATCGGATGTTCGAATCGTCCCCTCTCCGCCAGCCTTGCCTCTGCGCCGTTTAGTTCGGCTCACTGCACCTGTTCCTTCACTCGTCCGCCTGACTGTATTTTGCTGCCTCTCTGAAGTTTTTCGAGAGGGGTTTATTTTGCACGAATAAGGAACAAGCAAATATGTATGACGACCAAGGTATAGAGCATCTCAAGCGAGGCGGGGAGTTTTCGTCCGAGAATAGCCTCCTCGTAAAACAAGGGAGCTAGTCCGACGAGAAGAATCAGAGCGGAAATAAGGCCGGGACGAAAGAGAGTTTTAAGCCCTGAAGCCGTCCTGAATTTCACAATCTCATTCCTGTGAGGTAAAGGAAGTCAGCGTGGCCACAGTGTAAAAGATCAAATCACCAGAAACAATGCGACAAAAGTCGCTTCACCTTTGGCATTATATAAGGACTAATCTGCCGACAGGCGCAACCTCGTTTAAGCAATTGCCAACTACCAAAAGAGATTGTGGCAGACCATGAAACCGCCTGGATGTACGTCTCCTGTCTGAGTTTGCACCCTCCACAAATAACCCAAGCAATACAAAATAAGATTGGCGCACGAGACTTTGGACGTAAGCCACCCGTCTAATAGTTTCAGCCTAACGACACTGGTACAAAGATGCATCGCCCCATTCCATGATGGAGGTCTGTATGCATGCACGAACGCTCTTTGCAGTGATCCTTGCCGTGCCGGTTATTTTCCTGACCGCCATGGACGTCGAACCGGCCAGAGCGATGTCTTTTGGTAATCATCACAATAATGGCGGTGGATCGGCTCCCAGCAATGCTGGAAACAGCATATCTTCATCGTCGACTTCGACCATCACGTCGTTGGATGCGCCTCCATATATGACCCCGGTGCCTGAACCCTCAAGTATCGTGCTCTTAGGATCGGGAATATTCGCGTTGGGATGGTGGCGATACAGACGACATAATTAGTCGAATTGACGGTTTCTGCCCCAGTCGGGTTGATCACTCGCTTGTGCGACGTGGTCGGTGAGTCGTCGAGTTTTTCGTCTCGTTCGAGACATGCACTGTAAGTGAAATGGCGGAGCTCCATGTGCTATCCGCCCGCCGTGAAATTACTGCAGCGACTACGAGGTTCTCACCTACTGTAATGCAGTTCAATTTCTTTATGTTTTGAAATCCTGACAGTCCTGCTCTTTGCCGGTGCAAAGGCATCGAAGCTATGATACATCCTGTTTTTTGGATCAGGAAAATACGAGGCAGGCGAAATCAAGTTATGCATCTCTGCCGATGAATACTAAAACGACGGACTTTCTTGTAATCGGTGGTGGGGTCATAGGCCTTAATATCGCCCGCGACTTGCGCGCACGCTATGGTGCCTCCCGGGTGACGCTTATTGAAAAAGAGTCGGATTGTGGTCTCCATGCCAGTGGACGAAATAGTGGGGTGCTGCATGCCGGATTTTATTATGCCCCCGATTCTCTCAAAGCCGCATTCACGCGTGGAGGCAACCAAGAGCTGACGGCATACTGCGAAGCGAAGGATCTGCCTATCAACCGATGTGGAAAGTTGGTTGTCGCTAAAAACCGGCAGGATCATCCAGCGCTCGATGAACTTCGTCGGCGTGGCGAGGCAAACGGCATTTCGTTGCAAGAAATTTCCGAGCATGAGGCGAAGGAGATCGAGCCGCGAGTCAAGACCTTCGAGCGGGCTCTCTTTTCGCCAACGACTTCGACGGTCGATCCCCGACGAGTGCTAAGTGCGATGAAGACCGATGCAATCAAGGAAGGAGTTGTGGTCGAAGCGGGCGTACGGTATATCCGCCGCAGTGGCTCAGCTCTTATTACCTCCACTGGCTCTTATCAGGCTGGGTATGTGGTGAACGCCGCCGGTTTGTACGCAGATCGGATCGCTCGCGACTTCGGATTCTCCGACCGATATCGGATTCTGCCGTTTAAGGGCTTGTACCTCTACGCGAACGAGGAGGCGGCCGCCCTCCGGACGAACGTGTATCCAGTGCCGGATCTCGGCAATCCGTTCTTGGGCGTTCATTTCACCGTGACCGTTGATGGCCATGCGAAGATTGGCCCGACTGCAATTCCCGCGCTCTGGCGAGAGCACTATCGGGGGTATCAAGGCTTTAAGTTGGGAGAGTTTGCTGAAATCCTTGTGAGGACTTTTGGCCTGATCGCCTTGTCGGCATTTGATTTCAAACGGTTAGCGGTGAGGGAATTGGCCAAGTACTCTCGTGCCCGACTCGTGTCTCAAGCGGCGGCCTTATTGGAAGGCGTCCATCTCAATCATTATCGGACATGGGGTCCCGCCGGCATTCGAGCTCAACTGCTTGATCTCAAGCAACGTAAACTCGAAATGGATTTCGTATTGGAAGGCGATGACCGATCCATGCATGTGCTCAATGCTGTTTCACCAGCCTTCACGTGCTCTCTTCCATTTTCGCGCCATGTGGTCGACCGCATTGCTGCACTCGTGAAATAGAGAAAGAACGCCAGGAGCTTCCATGAATCAACTTCAATATGGTGGGAGGGGACGATTTCGTAATCCCCAGGTTTACAGAATAATCACACCACATTATCTTACAAGTAAATACTTGTATCAGTCCTAAGGCTCAATTTAATACTTCTTTTGTGTATTACGCATAATAGGGTAAAATACCTGCATAGATAGGTGCACTGAATATGGCTAACCACTTCCTTTAAAAACATCAACAAGAGAATCATCTTAGATGCAGCCATCTATCCATTACGGATTACGCAAAAGTACTATTTTTATCGAATGATTGGCGGAAGGCATTGATTGTGTTGATTCCAAGAGGCGTTCGCTTGGACAGATTTTGACTTTTAGTTGGTATTGTTGTCCTACACATACACTTCCTAAATACGCTCAACATTTTCAGTAAATTCTACGTGGCCCTCGTCTCCTTCACAGTTTACATTAACGTCGCCCCTGAATCGTAACGCACTGCTCTCTAAGCATTCAGGTGCGAAAGTGTAAGCGAGATGGCGGAGCTATACACTTCTTTTCGCTGACGATGGGGCAGTCTAGTCCATGGGGTTAGAGCCAGTCAGCTCTACAAGAAGAAGAAATTGGGGTTTGGATCATGGCCCACGCAGTGAGATATTGCAATGCCGACAGTCGAGCAGCGTTCAGACAAGAGGACGATGAGGAACACATGACGGCGAAGACGGTGGGGCAGAGTTGGTATGCCATCCGAACCCGTTCACGCCATGAGAAGGTCGTTCGCGATCAATTGGCCGGTCGCGGCATCGAGCCGCTGCTACCGCTCTGCATCTCCATCAGTCAGTGGAAAGATCGAAAGAAAACTATTCAACTGCCGCTGTTTCCTGGTTACTGTTTCGCGAAGTTTGCCTTAGCCGATCGAATGCCTGTTCTGCAATCTCCCGGCGTTATCGAGATCGTAGGGCAAGCCCAATGTCCTGAGCCCGTTTCCCCACGAGATATCGAGATCATCAAAGCTCTTGTTGAAAGCTCTCATCGCTATGAGTCCCATCCATATTTACAAGAGGGCGCCATGGTCGAGGTCATTCATGGTCCCTTTTTAGGCTTGCGCGGTCATCTACTCCGAAAAGCCAATCGTTGCCGACTGGTTGTGGCGGTACACATAATACGGCAAGCTGCATCGATCGAAATCAATGCCGACGACGTCATGCCGATTTCCATGCCCGTTGCCTGATCCTTCCACTCCTGATTCGTCACCCATGGCAGCTCCTCCGTTACTGTTAGAAAAGAATGTTGTCATTTCTTTCATAAGACGATCGCTGTAGCTGGATCGGTATGCAGATGATGAGTACATTGTGACTACGATGTGACGCACGGTGAATCTGTTGCATCAAACAGTAGATAAATAGTGCCGACAACCAATCAGCAAATGAGGGCGGAGCGACTATGAATCACAAGACGGACCTTGTTCAGTTTCAGTCATCGTCTGGAGGCGGACCAGCGAATCCTCTCGAAGAATACGTCAATATCTTACGACGCCGCTTCTGGCTTGTTGCCGGTTTCGCTGTAGGGTGCGCCGTTGTCGCGGCAATCTGGTCCTATTCAACAACACCGGTCTACCAAGGGAAGGCCACGGTCGTTATTGAGCGCGAGGGACCCGGCGCTCTGGATAGAGATAAGTCCATCCCACAGGATATTAGTCCAGAGTATTTCCAGACTCATTTCGAATTGATGAAAAGCCGCCAGGTGCTTCAGCGAACTGCTCAGATGCTCGATCTCCAGAATCAACCCGAGTATCAAGCACAGCCTTCCAGGTTCAAGGCAACTGTGTATTCCCTATTGCCTGCCTTCCTCGTTGAAGTCTTGGAGACTAAGGAGGGAACATCCCGAATTTCTGCGGAGGAAAAGGAGGATAATCTCCTGAGGAATTTCGGTCAGCAGATCGAAATCATGCCCATACGAGGAGCCAGAC
>Ga0207691_10000231_pt1 | contig 54273 bp, 38 predicted proteins | sample KBSM13metaG_FD_184327 | JGI IMG/M metagenome (GOLD analysis project Ga0207691, IMG submission 184327) | Miscanthus rhizosphere microbial communities from Kellogg Biological Station, Michigan, USA - KBS M1-3 metaG (SPAdes) (version 2) | ecosystem: Host-associated > Plants > Roots > Rhizosphere >...
CGCGATCGAGCTACGCGGTCACGGGCCTCTACTTCTACGATAACAGCGTGATCGACATTGCCTGCGGACTCACACGGTCGGAGCGCGGCGAGTACGAGATCACGGACGTGCAGCGCGAGTACCTGCGTCGTGGGCAACTCAATGTCGAGTTGCTCGGTCGCGGAATGGCGTGGCTCGATACCGGAACGCACGAGTCGTTGCTCGACGCGTCGAACTTCATCGAGGTGATCGAGAACCGGCAGGGGCTCAAGATCGGCTGTGTCGAGGAAGTCGCGTTCCGCTGTGGGTTCATCGACGTCGATCAACTCGCTCGCATGGCGGAGCCGCTGCGCCAGACAGCCTACGGGCAGTATCTGTTGCGCGTCGCGTCGGAGTAGTCGACTGCGCCATTCAGCTGCGCCATTCAGCGCTGAGCGAACGCGGCTCGCGCCGGCAGCGCGGTTTCACGCGCGACCGTGGCCACACGCCGGAGTACGAGAGCAACGAGCCAGCCAAGCGCTACGCCGGCAAACACCGCCGCCCACTCCCACCAGCCGCCGAGGGCGGTGCCGGCGACCAGCGGCGCCACCACGAACGCTAGCGTGACACTGGCGAGCAGCGCCGCACCGATCACGGTCGTTGTCGGTCGATGCCCCATTGCACGGTTGCGCGCTGGCACCGCCGCTGCCCACCAGAATCCGATGGGCACCACGAGCGCGATCATCCACAGCGCCGCGATCCACCGCGCGCCGCCATCCAACGGAATGTCGAATGGGGAGAGCACAAGCCACCCCAGAGACGGCGACAGCGGCACCACCTCCTCGCGAGACTCGGTTCCCGCCTGCACACCGGCGACGAGCGCACGATCGCGATGCTCGCACGTGAGGCGCACGAGGTCCGGATGCACGCCGCTGGAAACCCGCAGTGCGTCTCTGAGAACAATGCGCGGCGACCGGAAACGCAGTTGCGCTGAGCGTGTTTTCTGAAGGCACGTGAGGTCCCAACCGCGCTGCTCGAGGGCGAATGGCTGGGTGACCTCTTCCGAGATGCGGACGATTGCCGAGCGCCGCGGTTCGACCCCGTCACGGTCGATCGTCGCCGTCGCCCGCCACGCGTCGCTCATGAGACGGCGGTCGAGCCCGAGCGATGTCGACGGAAAGCCTAACGGCAGATCGATGCCGTTGATGTCGAACGCGAGCAGGCGACCGGTGAACGGTTCGTAGCCCGAGCGCGGCGGCAGCCACTGGACCCACAGCGAACGCGGCACGAATGCGGGCCCGAGTGCCCAGGTCGTCGCGGCGCAGGTCGCCGCGAACACCGCGCACCACGCAAGCGCAAGACGCGCCGCCGTCGCCGGTTCGGGGGCTAGCAGCGGTTTGCGCCGAAGCGCGAGCTCGATGCCGATCCAGCCGCCGAGTGAGTTCGACAGGATGTCGCCGAAAGATGAATCACGACCGACGACGACGGTTATCTGCAACGACTCGATCGCGACGGTGGCCGCGACGCAGATCGCCAGCGGGATCCACCGGCGATTGAGCGCCAGCGCCAGCGCGAACCCGAGCGGCATGAACATGATGATGTTCGTCGCGACGTCGAGTGCGCCGAACTCGCCGCACGCGATGCACCAGAAGCTCGTGGTGATGACCGTCCACGGCGCAGGGGTGAGCGTAAAGAACGCGATCGCGATGCTCGAGATGATCGCGAGAATGGTTCCAACACGGCGGGAAGACAGGGAGCGAATGGTGGCCTCGTTAGGTCACTGGTTTCCGGATGAGTGCACGTCGCATGGCGACGCACGCCGGGCCCGACTCCCCGTCGGTCCGTGGCGTAGCGCGAAGCGCGAGCAGCATGGTTTCCTGCGAATACGCGCGCATGACGTCGAACCGATCGCAGTCGTGCAGCACCAGTCGGAAGACCGTCTGGTAGTCGGAATAGACCGGCGTGCCGAGGATGTGCGTGATGCGTTGACGCTGCAGGTACGCAAGAAACGAAGTCGTATCCTGCTGAAGGACTTCTTCCCAGAACACGGACTGCCGCTGCGCGAAGTAGTACAGCGTGGCGTTCTTGGGAACGATGAAGCGTGCCGATGGCGGCGTATGCGTTGCCGCGAACCGTGCGGCGTCGATGAAGTCGAGCGACGCGGGTCGCGCGCAATCGACGCGGGCACGGGTGCAGGCTTCCGCGCGCTCGACGAGAGTGGAATCGTTGAGAATCGCCGGCGCCGTCAGAAGAACGCCGAGCAAGGGCACGAGCAGCCGAGCGCCGGTCCTCACTCGAGCAGATTGCTCGATCCGGTTGGCGACGATCCCGGCGCCGATGACCGTCAGCGCTATGATGACCGGCAGCATCGGCGCGAGGAAGCGCTCGAGATTGTACGGCCAGACCGTGAGCAACGCGCCGTACGTAACGGAGAAAACGATCACGGCGTTCCACCGACGCCAGGCGCTCACTGCCCCGACGATCGCGGCTCCGCCAATGATGACCATCCAGAACACGTTGTCGAACACGGTGCTCGGATTCAGCGGCAGCTTCAACTCGGTGAACACCATCTGGCCGCCGTACGCGGTCACGTTCGTCTTGATACGGTGGACCAGTGTATTGGCGAATGAGCCTTCGGCGGTGCGTACATCGATCGCGTCATCGACGTACGAACGTCTCACCTCGCGCTTCGGCGCCATGGCGGTCCAGGCGAGCCAGCTGCCGACGGTGAGCGACGACGCGAGCCCGAGCGCAACCACCCAGCGAACGCGTCGGCGAAGGAGCCAGTGCGCGCCCAGGCTGAGCGGGATCGTCACCCCAGCGCTGCGGACCAGAGCCGCGCTGATGGCGAGCGCGCCCGCGAGCATGGCGCGTCGTCCGCTCGGCGATGTGCGCTCACTCCAATCAGCCGCCCACAGGGAGCACAGCAGCAGCCCAGTGAACGTCGCCTCGGTCACTGGAGCGCCGGCCACTTCGACCAGCGTCGGATTTACGGCGCATATCGCGGTGACCAGCAGCGCGAGCTCCGGCGACCAGCGACGACGGATGACATCGAAGAGCGCGATCAGCCCGACCACCGAAAACAAAATGCCCATGCCCGCGATCACGTCCAGCCGTTCGCCGAAAAGCGTCCCGAGGAACGCGAGCAGCGCCGGGTATCCCGGCGGAAAACGGGCGGCGATCGGTTCGGTGATGAACTGAACCTCGCGGTACGAAAATCCGCGCAGCGAACGCGCGAGGAGCAGGTAGGCCGCGTCGTCGCCGAACGTGAAGATCTCACGGGCGCGGACGGTCCATGCCAGACACACATGACCCACGAGAACGGCGGCCAGGAGCACGCGCTGCCGAACGGCGAGCGACACCGGTTGTTCGGTCACCACAGGCGAACGGACGGGTCAGCCGGCAGCTGTGCGCCGCGACGATCTCGCGGCCAACTCCTCCGCCGCATCGAAGAAGAGCGCAGCCTGCGTCGAGCGGTCGAACCGGCCATCGTGATTGAGCGACGTTGGTCGGATCCCGGCGCGAAACTCGGCGAACCGCTTGGCGATCACGCGTTCGATTCCGTCCACGTCGTACGGCGCGATCACGTCGGCTTCCGTATCGCGCAGCAACGCCTCGGTCGCGCCCGCAGGTTCGGCCAGCGCGAGGAGCCACGCATCGAATCGCATGTACTCGAAGAGCTTCGCCGGGATCGTCACCGTCGTTCGCAACGGCAGGCTGACGAGGAGCGAGACACCAGCGAGAAACTGCAGTGCGTCGCGCCTCGGTCGAAATCCGTGAGCGACGAAATGCTCACCCAGGCCCGCTTCCGCCGCTATGGTCGTGAGCGGAATGCCCTCGCACGCGTCGTCTCCCATGAACTCCACGCCGAATTCATCCGGCGTCGCGCCCGTTGCACGGGCGACACGGGCTGCAGCCTCGAAGAGCGGACGCGGATCGCGACCGAGGTAGATCATGCCGGCGAACCCCACGACGAATCGGCGAGCAATGCGCGACGGGGGAAGCGGTTCGCGGTCCGCTCCGTTCATCACCGTGCGCACACGGCCGCGGAGCGCCGGGTATTTCGCGACCTGTAGCTCCTCGTGGGCCTTCGACGTCACGACGAGCAGGCTCGCGGCCGATACGCAATCACGCTCGTGCCGCTGGGCGAGCCTGCGCCAGGTGTCGCTTCGAAACTCGGAGGGCATCGCCGAATCGTCGGACCAGGGGTCACGCATGTCCATCACGATCGGCAAGGCATGACGGGCGGCGATGCGGCGCGCTGCGTCATGAGCAGCGTGCGGGGGGCCGGAGCTCACGACGATGTCGTATCGATTCTTGGCAGCGAGCCGGGACCCGAGCGCCGCCGCTCGACGAGCCAACGCGTCAGCCAACTGAAAATGTACGCGGCTTCGAAACGCTCGGCGCCAGAGCGACGCGTCCTCTCCACCTAACGCGACGGTCCGATCGCTGCCGTCCAGATGCCCGCCGAGCGGCGCCTCGGATGGTTTCGCGCCGACCGTGCCGACCCACCCTGCTCGGCGCGCCGCGCGGAGCATTGCGCGGTACCAGGCGGGGTTCTCGCCAGTGAACCCGAACATCCGTACGCCCGGCGGGAGTCGCTCGAGTCTCGTCATGTCCAGCGGGCCCATGAACTGCGGCTCCAGCGCGACCACGTCGAATGCCCAGCCCCGCTCGGCTCCGCAGCCTACGAGCGAGATCCAACGCAACGCACCCACTTCCGCGCTGGGCGCAAAATCGAAGAAGACGAGGAGCCCTCGGCGGAGTGGGTTGGTGACCGGCGCGGTCGCGTGGAACGCGATGGGATCGCCGCCTGGCGATGCGCCGTTCCTGGAGCCGAGCGGACTGAAAGCGGGCGCGGTCCGATCCCCTTCGTTCGCGAGAGAGCTGACAGGCGGTGTATTCCGCACAGCGCGGGTCATCTCAGAGCGGAGCGACGGCGCGGACGGTGCGCCGTGGGAGGAACGCCGACGCACCCGTCAACCACCCCTCGAACTCCACTGGGGCCAGGTGCATCGTATCGATGAGGCGCGGCAGGAGCAGCGGGTCCGACGCCGAGGACGCGATGCCAGGGAAACACGTGGTCGCCGACGTGACGCCCATCTCACTCAGCCAGCCCCGAAACGCAGGATGCGTGACGCCGCTCGGATAGCAGAAATGCGTTGCATTCGCGCCGTTGGTCATCGACGCGATCGCGCGCCGATTGTCCACGATTTCGCGCATGAACGGCTCCCGCTCCGTCGGCACACGATGTCGGTGCGTATGGAGTTGCACGTCGATGAGATCGCGTGGCAAGCTGGCGACTTCCTCCGCGGACATGAGGCATAATGTTCGACGCGCCCGGATAGTCTGATAGTCCACGCCGATGCGTTCCGCAACCGAACCGATGATCGCATCCTTGTCGGCGCCCGACAGCTCGTCTCGCAGGCACCGACGCATGATCGCGGAAAAGACCGATTCGCGCTCCTCTCGAGTGCGAAGCGATACCGGCTCGGGTGACTCGAGTAGGTCGGGCGCGTCGAGCGTGCGGTCATGCCCTTTCCACAGAACGTAGCGCAGCATCGTGTTGAAAACGGGACGCTGCGTCTGGGCGTAATACGTCGTCAGGTAGACCGTTGCTGGGTACCCAAACTCTACCAGGAGCGGGCGCACCTGGCTATGGAAGTCCGCCGCGCCATCATCGAACGTGAGCGCCACGGCTCGAGACGGCAGCGTACCGTCGTAGAGGCGCGAGACGGCCTGGGAAAGGGGAAGCACCTCGTACCCGCCGTCACGGAGCGCGACAAAGCGACTCCGCAGAAATTCGCGAGGTACATAGAGCTCGCTGTCCCACTCGTGCTCATCGGTCGCCGACACCCCGTGATACCCGAGGATCAATAGCCGACGTCCGCGCCACCGGCTGTCGCGGGCGAGCGACGTCAGCCCAGACCGACGGGCGGCGTTGAGCGTTCTTTGCTTGATCGCCTTGAGGAGCGAAACGTGGTTCGGCTGGCTCACTGACGAGTGGCGATCCGGGGCATCTGGGTATGCGGAAGCGTCGACGTCATGGGACGAGCAACAGGTGCTTCGGGCAAGAGGGAGACCATGGCGAGCTCGGCTCGACGCAGGGGTGTGCTGGGTAGGGTGTGTTCAACTCCGCCCCAGCTGGAGTTTCTTAGTCCAATGATAATCTGCGAGCTTATGCGCGTCCCGTCGGCGTCGCTCTCCGGTTGACGCTACGCCTCGCGCCAGAGTTGTTGCGGCCGTGCGTCGATTGGTGGCGCCCGTGCTACCCAGTCCGGAGCGTCAACGCGCGGTGACGGTGTGGCCGCAGCGTCCGAGGGGTTCGCGCGTCCTGTGCACGTTCCGAGCCCTTCGAGGGAACGGGAGGAACAGGAAGGCGCTCACGGCCTTTGCTTTGCGTTGCGGGTCGGCGATATACCCGGCACATCGGTATCGTCGCCGGATGGTCGCTACTCTACCGCTGATGGCGAGTCAGTCGTCTGGATTCACGACCCGACAGCCACGGCCGGCGGTCGCGCTCGCACCCGTTTACGCGTTTCACTGGTTTTACTCACGTCCTCCGATCGATGCCTAGCAGCGGTTTCCCGGTGAGCAGGAACTCTTCTTCAATGGTTCGGGTGCGCGCATGTGCGGAATAGCGGGCTTTGTGTCGCGCGCCACAAATGGGGACGCCGGGCGTGAAGGAGATGTCGTCGCGCTACGTCGGATGTGCGACGCGATTCGACACCGCGGTCCCGATGACGCCGGCTACTACGTCGCCGCGACGGCTCCGGAATCAGCTGGTGCGCGCGCCGCGATCGGCATGCGACGACTGAGCATCATCGACGTTGCCGGCGGTCATCAGCCGATGACGAACGAGGACGGCACGGTCCACGTCGTGTTCAACGGCGAGATCTACAATTATCAGCAGCTGCGTTCTCGGCTGCTCGCTGGACGACACCAACTCACCACACACAGCGATACCGAGACGCTGGTGCACCTGTATGAGGACCTCGGGGCTGACCTTGCACGCGAGCTCCGCGGGATGTTCGCGTTCGCGATCTGGGACGCACGACGGGGCCGGCTGCTCGTCGTCCGCGACCGGCTCGGGATCAAGCCGCTCTACTACTGGGAGACCGCGGGTGGCGTCGCCTTCGCCTCGGAGCTCCGTGCGCTGGCCACACTTCCGGGCTTTCCGCGCGAGGTCGACACCGACGCCGTCCTGGACTACATGGCACTCGGGTACGTCGCCGATCCGCGATGCATCATCAAGGGCGTTCGAAAGCTGCCGCCAGGACATCTGCTGGAGTGGTCGGCTGACACCGGCGTTAGGGTGGAACGGTACTGGTCGCCAGCGGTCGCGGAGAACAGCACGATCAGCGACGGCGAGGCGATCGAAGAAACTCGCCGTCTGCTCGATGAGTCGGTCAAGATCCATCTGCTCTCCGAAGTCCCGCTCGGCGCATTCCTCTCCGGTGGGATCGATTCGTCCGGTGTCGTTGCGACGATGGCGCGCATGTCGGGGCAGCCTGTTCGCACGTTTTCCATCGGTTTCGAGGAGCGCGAGTTCGACGAGTCGAAGTATGCGGCGGAAGTCTCGCGCGCGCTCGGCACCCGGCACACGCAGCTCGTCGTTCGCCCGGACGCAGAACTGCTCTTCGATCAGGTTGCACGCGCGCTCGATGAGCCATTCGCTGATCCGTCCGCGCTGCCGACGTTCCTCGTATCGCACCTGGCGCGTCGCGACGTCACGGTCGCGCTCTCGGGAGACGGTGGCGATGAACTGTTCGGCGGGTACACGCGCTACTTCGAAATCAATGGCGCGAACACGCTGCCGGCCATCGCGCGTACAATGCTCCGCACGGTCGGGCTGTCACTGCCGCACGCCGCATACGGGCGCAATCGACTGCTTTCCCTCGCGCGTTCGATGCGTGGTCGTTATGCGGGAACCGTCGCACTGCCCGTGCGAGAGGCCGAGGGTGGGTTGATGCGCGAGGAGCTTGCGGCACGTGCGCTGCCATTCGAAAACACGCTCGATCGCTGGTTCGACGGCTCGTCGTCGCGCGACTTCATGACGCAGCTCATGATGGTAGACGTGCAGAGCTATCTGCCCGGCGATATCCTCACGAAGGTCGATCGCATGAGCATGGCCCACTCGCTCGAGGCGCGAGTGCCGTTGCTCGATCACGAGGTCGCCGAGTTCGCGCTCTCACTACCGCCGCGACTGAAGTTTCGCGACGGAGTGGGGAAGTGGGTGCTTCGTCAGGCGCTGGCCGATCGCGTTCCCGCCGACGTCTTCACGCGGCCGAAGCAGGGCTTCGATGTCCCGTTGCGCGAATGGTTCCGCGGGCCGCTGTCGCATCGTCTCGCCGCGCTCGACGATCAGTCATCGCGCATCTACGAGTTCGTCGATCCGCGCGCGGTGCAGCGCATCGTGCGCGAGCATCGCACGAGCCGCCGCGATCATGCGCGCACGATCTGGCGTCTGATGATGCTCGATCAATGGATGAAGCTTCACGCGACCGGAGAATTCGTGCGCCCGGTCACGATTAGTGGCGACGTCGATGCGTTGATCGGACGCGCGATGGCCGACGGAGCGTTCGCCACGACAAATTGACCGCTCGCGCGCCCGCGCGAGCCGTCGCGTCATCGTTAGTTGCGCCCCCAATGGACTGCATAACGATGATCTAGTGTGCTGTTCCGCACCAATCACTTGCGTCCTTCAGACGCGGTGACTCCCTGCCGACAATTTCGTCCAGAAGCAGACGCGACCACACGGCGCAATTTGCGCGGCGCGTTGCAGGATGCACGTCACTTCTGACGGCAGGATCGGCCCTCTAGAAGGAGGGCGCGACAAGGGCAAACCCGTCGAAAGGCGGGGACGCAAAGCATACGGGGCTACAGCGCGCATCGGATCGAACACGCGCGCCACGCCGGCCGGGCCGCCGAACGCCTTGCACTGGAGGAGTCCATGCCATGCATTCGCCGAGCGGTTGCTCGCGGTTGCACCTTCGCTGTCCTCGCCACGGTCGTCGCGTGTTCTGGTGACGACGGTGTCGGAATCGATACGCCCGTCGGAACATCCACTCTTGCGGTCCGCCTGTCTCCCAAGAATGACTCGTTAGGCGTCGGAGAGACCAGGCGCTTTACGGCCCAGGTCGTGGGCCGGGCCGGCGTGACGCACAGCACACCTGTCGCGTGGGTATCGCTCAACAACGATGTCGCCACGGTGAGCACATCGGGCGATGTCACGGCGTTGGCGCCGGGCTTCGTCAGCATCGTTGCGACCGTCGGCACGAGCGCCGACACGGCGAGCGTCTACGTTCCCAGTGCCCTCATGGTCGAGCCGAACGCGGTCGTCACCGCGGTGGGTGAAGAAGTGAAGTTCGCTGCCAAGAAGCGAAGCGGCGCCGGCGCGTCCGGCAACACCTTCACGTGGTTCTCGTCCAACACGAAGATCGCCACGGTGACGGCGGACGGCATGGTGACCGCGGTCGGGCCGGGCGAGGTCACGCTCATTGCGTCCTCGGGAACACAGACCGGAAGCGCAGTCGTCTCCGTTCGCACTAAGGACATCGCATCGCTGCGCCTCGCGCCGGCGACCAGTTCCGTCTATCCCAAAGCGACGACGCAGCTCCAGATCACGGCCTACGACGATGCCGGCCGCGCCATGGCGCTGCCACAGGGCGCTGAGCGGTGGAATACCTCCGACGCGAACGTGCTCGTCGTCGATGACCTCGGAACGGTAACGGGGAAGGCAAAGGGCTCGGCGGTTGTCACCGCACGCATCGGCTCCAAGTCCGCCACCGCATCGGTGAACGTGCTCGACGAGCCGGTCGCGACGGTGAACGTCGCGCTCGACGCGTCGACGCTCGATCTCGGTCAGATCACGCAGGCCGTCGCGACGCTGAAGGACGCGACCGGCTCTACGCTCGGCGGCCGCACTATCGCCTGGCAGAGTTCGAATCCGGCCATCTCGACTGTGAACGCGCTCGGCGTCGTGACTGCAGTGGCGCGTGGAAGCGCGACGATCAGCGCGATCGCCGACGGTAAGGTCGGCGGTGCACCGGTGACGGTCGCGACCAAGCCGATCGGCTCGGTCGCTATTTCGCCGAATCCGGCATCGGCAACCATCGGTCAGTCGGCGCAACTTTCAGCAGTGGTGAAGGACGCGGCAGGTGCCGCGCTCGTCGGCCGCTCGATCACGTGGGCCAGCAGCAATGCTGCTGTCGCCAGCGTTTCCAGCACGGGCCTGGTCAGTGCCGTTGGCGCTGGCTCGTCAACGATCTCGGCGACGGCCGATGGCATCTCGGGCCAGGCGACGTTTACCTCCGCCACCGTCAAGACGGCGTCGATCGTAATTTCCCCCGGCTCGCCTAACGTGCAAGTCGGTCAGGACGTGCAGCTCAGCGCCACCGCGTATGACGCGGCCGGTAATGTGCTCGCGGCGCGAGTCCCGGCGTGGAGCAGCTCCAATCCGACAGTCGCGACGGTATCGAACTCCGGCCGCGTCACAGGCGTGTCGAAGGGCAGCGCGAACATTACCGCCGCGGTCGACGGTAAGAGCTCGAGCGCAGCGGTGGCAGTGAATGCTCCGCCGCCGGCTCCCGTCGCTTCGCTCACGGTCTCGCTGAGTTCGTCCGCGTTGAACGTCGGACAGTCGACGCAGGCGGCGGCCGTGGCCCGCGATGCGGCCGGCAATGTACTGACGGGACGTGCGATTGCGTGGAGCAGCGCGGCGACGACGCTGGCGACAGTGTCGAGCACCGGGCAAGTGGCGGCGATCGCCGCGGGCTCGGTCAGCATCGTCGCGTCGAGCGAAGGCGTGAATGGTTCTGCTACCCTCGTCGTGGCCATCGCCCCGCCGCAACCGGTGGCGACGGTATCGCTGTCGGCCACGTCGACGTCGATGCTGTTCGGTCAGTCGCAGCTCATCGCGGCCTCGGTGCGCGACGCGTTAGGCAACCAGCTTGACGGGCGCACGATCGCGTGGTCCAGCTCGAATCTTGGCGTAATCACGGTTTCACCTTCGGGTCAGGTGCAGGCCGTGGGCGCTGGGTCGTCGACGATCATGGCGACCAGTGAAGGCAAGAGTGGCACGATTTCCATCACCGTTACGGCACCAGTAGTGCCGGTATCGTCGGTGAGTCTCGCGGCGGGGTTTACGTCGCTGGCGCTGGGCCAGACCATGCAGGTCACCGCGACGCCGAAGGACAGTCATGGCACCCCCCTAGCGGGCCGCACGATCACCTGGTCGAGCTCCGCACCGTCAGTGGCGTCGGTGTCGCAGACCGGTATGGTGACGGCGCTGACCGCAGGGTCGGCTGTCATCAACGCGACGGTTGAAGGCGTCACGGGATCGCTTCCGATAACGATCAACCCGGCTGGTGGAACGGTCGCGACGGTTCGCGTCGCACTCGCGAGCGCGGCGATCAATGTCGGCCAGAGCACACAGGCAACGGCGACGGCGAGCGATGCCGGCGGCACGACGGTCGCTGGCGGAACGCCGACGTGGGCAAGCTCGAACACGTCCGTCGCGACGGTGTCGGCAAACGGTTTAGTGTCCACGGTTGCAGCCGGCCAGGCCACGATTAGTGCTACCATGGCAGGCAAGTCGGGCGGTGCGTCACTCAGCGTGAGCACGATTGCGACCGGCGGCTCGCTGGCGACGCTCCCGGAGTTGCCGCGGTCGGTGCCCAGCGCCACGGCGTCCGCGCCGTCACGCGTCGTTCGGATTCCGGCGGGTGGTGATTTGCAGGCGGCGCTGAATGCCGCCCAACCAGGCGATGAGCTGCGCCTGGCCGGCGGAGCAACGTGGACGGCGAACTACACACTGCCGTCTCGTGCCTGCAGTGCCGTGGACCGCTGGATCACGGTGCGAACGGATATCGATGACTCGCAGTTGCCGGGGCCGAGCGCTCGCATAACGCCGTCCTTCGCGGGCAGGCTGGCGCGAATCGTCTCGAACACCAACGAAGCAGCGATTCGTACGACCGGTCCCGCGTGCGGTTGGCGCTTCCTCGGTCTCGAGATCCTCGGCAGCAGTCCGAACACGACCGTCAACTACGGAATTCTGAAGTTGGGAGACGGAGGTTGGGCCGGCGGCGGTGACATCCAGCTGTCGCTCGACAAAGTCCCGCAGGACTTCATCGTCGACCGGGTCTACCTGCACGGTACGGATTCGACGAATACGACACGCTGCCTCGCGCTGAATTCGGGGCGGTCGGCGGTTGTCAATTCGTGGCTGGACAACTGTCACGCCCGCGGCTTTGACTCTCAGGCGATCGAAGGTTGGAACGGCCCCGGCCCCTACCTGATCGAGAACAACTTCCTGGCCGGCGCCGGCGAGAACGTCATGTTCGGCGGCTCGGACCCTGGAATCGCGAATCTCTCGCCGTCCGATATCACGATTCGGCACAACCACGTCTGGAAGGATCCGGCGTGGAAGGGCGTGTGGACGGTGAAGAACCTGTTCGAGCTCAAGCACGCACGCCGGGTGCTCGTCGAGGGCAACGTGTTCGAGAACAACTGGGCGGCAGCGCAGCAAGGCATGGCGATCGTGCTCAAGACGCTGTCCGACAACGCGTCGGCGCCGTGGACGCAGACGGCGGACGTGACGTTCCGCTACAACATCGTCCGCAACTCGCCGCGTGGTCTGAACGTCCAGGGCATGGACTACTCGAGTGGCGGTATCGGCATACCCGTGGCGCGCGTCCGTGCCGAGAACAATCTCTTCGAAGGCATCGGCGTCTTCAACGGAACGGAGAGTGGCTGGCTCAATCTCGTGACGCACAATCCCAGCGACATTGCGATCGTGCACAACACCATGGTTCACAACACGAGCTACGGCCTCTCGGTCGTGATGGACTACGGTAACGGACAGGCGCGTCGTCTGCAGATCGATGACAACGTGTTCACAGCGCCTTCGGGCTACGCCGTCTTCTACTCTGGCGGCGCGATCGGCAGCGCGGCGCTGACGCAGGAAGCCAGCACGACCTGGTCGTTTGCTCGTAACATCGTCGGTGGCGTGGAAGACCAGTTTGCCTCCAAGCACCCGGCGGAAAGCTGGTATCCCACGTCGATCAGCGGCATCGGATTCTCCAATGCCGGGTCGGGCGACTACCGCCTCGCCGCAGGGAGCCCCTACAAGGGCAAGGGGTCGGCGGGTACCGACCCCGGAGCCGACTTCGACGAGCTGGCACGCCGCACCGCGGGGGCCAAGGTCTCCGCGAGCGGGTCGGTGGTTGCCGCAATGCTCCGCCGCTAGACGAACCCAGTTGCAGTTCGGCGCCGCGAGACGGCGCGCACGATGTCAAACGTGGGGCGTACTCGATCGAGTACACCCCACGTTTCGCATCCATCGAGCACAGTCGAGCACATTCCTCGGGACTCGGCTGACCCCGTCGGCGTTGTGTCAGCCGGCGGTCTCCGCATACCGCGACCGCAGGCGATTCACACCCCAGTGAAACGTCAGCGCGCTCGGCCCGAGCTCCTGGCTGTATCGCTCGGAAACCAGCGGGCGCTCATCGACGTGGATCCCGAGCGGCCTGCCTAACGCTTGAAGACGCCAGTTGACCCGCAGGTTCACCTCGTAGGCCGCGCGCAGCGCGCGAAAGGTCAGCCGATCGATTCCACCACCGAAAATCGGGAAGCGTTGTGCGTATCGCCGAAAATCCTCGTACGAGCGTGGCGTGAAGACACGGTCCAGCGCGTCCGTGTTCCACAGCGGCTGAGTGATCGCCTTCTTCGTTCGTCCGAACGCCGTTCGCGGCACTCCCGCCTCCTCGAGCAATCGACGCGGGATCGGCCGGTCGTAGTCGGTGCCCAGGACCCATGGTCGCAGCGGTTCGGAGTTCGATATCGCGTAGATGGACGGATGCCGGATGTAGCCGAGGGTCGGCACCGGGAAGTGGATGAATCCGGAGCGGAGCCGAAATTCCGTGAGGCTGCTGCCTCCCGGATAGAGCATCAAGAGCTCCGTGTTGACCCGTCGGCTGACCCGGTTCCACACGGCATCACCGAGGTATCCGGTGTACAGCGTACGGCCGCCGAGGACGTCCGCAAGCGGCGCGAATACGACCTCCTCTCCGCCCGCGCCGCACGCCAAAAATTCGGCTTCGGGAAAGCTGTCGAGGGTTTGATAGGTGAGCCGGTCGAATTCCAGCACACGGAGCCCAAGCGCCGCAGCAATCTCGGCGCCGCTGTCGTCTTCCTCGTCGTATCCAGGGCGCGCCCGTCCAAAGGTGATCGCTTCGCGGCAACCGACCTCCGATGCCAGTAGCGCTACCGCTGGGGAGTCGTAGCCGGACGAAATCGTCGCGATCGGAGGGTACCGCCGGCAGCGCGCCGTATGCTCCGCGTTGTCGTTGACGGCGCGGACGGTGTCGCGCAGGTAGCCGATGTAGTGGTCGTAGTTAGTGAATTCCGGCGGGAGGCTCTTGTCCTCGACGTGAATCGTGAGCGCCTGGTCGATGAACACGTTGCAGTGCATGAAGACACGCACCTCGCCGCCGGACTTCGTCCGCACGCTCGGGCGGTACCGCCGGTACCCCCGCATGTTCGTCATCAGGTCGAAGTGGTAGTACTTGTACGCTGGATCGATTTCCTCGCCCGCGACCACGAGCGCAAACACGAGCGAGTTCGAGATGACGATCTCCTCGCCGCGCCGAATGAGGTGGAGGCGTTCCAGCATGTGAGTTGGAGTCACGAACCGGACTCCATTCTCCACTAGCTCACCCCCCGAGCCGAAGCAGGCGATGGCGCTCGACGGGAGCGACGCGTCGAACGGACCATCCCAGGCCCCTTCAACGAACCGATGGGCTCCCGTTTCCACCCAGGGGCCGTGATCGACAACGATGTCGCCAACACCACGGCGGATACGAGCGCACCATGCGAGGCGAGGAAGAGACGAACGCGACCGGTAGTCGAAGCGCATGTCCATATCCTACACCGTCGAGAACGATGCGTCGAGGCGGCCCGTGCTGTCACACACTGCTTCCCGCAGTGAACTGTCAGGACGGCCGACAGGCATCAGCGGCTGCCAGACGCCTGTCTGGCTGAACGGGCAAGCGCACTAGCCAGATGGCAAAGGTGACGTACATCACAAAGTTAAATGTCTGTAATATCATGTTGTACAACGAGTTCCAGATTGACCAACTGGCCAAACTTTCGAGATGAACGGGCAATCTGTTGGGTGGACACGCCTGCCCGGCTCGTTGACATTAGCCGCAGACAGATCGGCAGGATCGTCGGCCTTCTCCCGAGGGTCACGACAAAGGCAAACGTGCTGAAAGGCATGGACGCAAAGCTCCGGGGCTGTAGCACGCAAACGCGTGCCATGCTGGCCGAGCCGCCGACACTTCAGGAGACTCGAAATGCCCTACTCGCGCCCGCCCAGGCTCGTGATCATCGCATGTGCGGTGCTCGCAGCCTCGTGCGACGCTTCATCAGACGACGTCGGCGCCCGCTCGCTTGGTCCGGCCAACCTGGAAGTTCACGGTACCGGTACCACCGGATCCGCCCGATGCATCGATGGTGCCGACAGTCTCTACGCGTCGGTGTACCCAAAGTCGATATCGGCGACGGACGGCGAACAGGCCACAGCATACGTGAGTGTTTTCACAGCCGACGGTGGGACGGTCTCCGCGAGCCAGGTTCGCTGGTCGATCTCCGATACCACGATCGCCACCATCGCATCATTCGACCCTAACGGGCGACCACTCGCCGTTGGACGTGCCGCCGGCACCACGGCGCTCGTGGCCACGTGCGGCGACCTTTCCACGTCGGCACCGCTGACCGTTTCCGGCAACGCGGGCGCTCCGCCGCCGGCTGATACCACGACCACGAAGGGGCCGTCGATTGCGGTGTCCGTGAAGCTCACGGTGCAATCAATCACTCCGGGCCAGACGGCACAGGCGACCGCCACCACGACCGATGCCACCGGACACCCGGTCGTGCTGTCGGGCGTGGAGTGGTCGAGCTCCAATGCGTCGGTCGCGAGCGTGAATGCGAGCGGGCTGATTACTGGCGTGGGGGCGGGCAGCACGACGATCAATGCGAAGGTCGGGGACTCGAACGGTACGGCCGAGCTATCGGTCGCTGCCGCGCAGGAGCCAACGCCGCCGACCGCGCCGACGCCGCCGCCGACGGATGTCACACCCGGTTCCGATGTGGGCGCCACTGCGCCGGAGCTGCCGCGGTCCGAGGTCAGCGACGCGCGGTTCGTGGGGGCAGGCGGCAGGACGATCCGCGTCGCCAGCGGCGGCGATCTTCAGGGTGCGCTCAACGATGCGCAACCGGGAGATCAGATCGTCCTCGCTGCCGGCGCGTCGTACTACGGAAACTTCGTGCTTCCCGCGAAGGCGACCTCGAACCCGTGTTCGGCGTGGACGATGATCACCACGGAAACGTCCTTGCCATCAGAGGGCGTTCGCGCGACGCCGAGCAACGCCGGGAGCTTCGCCAAGATCATCACGCCTAACTACGACGCCGCGCTCAAGACTGACCGCGCCTCGTCGTGCTGGCGGATCGTCGGCGTCGAGTTGACGGTGTCGCCCGACTTCGGCGGTATCCAGTACGGTCTCATTTTCATGGGTGACGGCTACGCGCGCTCACTCTCCGAGGTGCCCCAGGGCATCGTGCTCGACCGCACGTACATTCACGGGCAATCCAGCACCAATGCCCAGCGTTGCGTCGCGCTCAACTCGGCGCGCTCGGCGATCATCAACTCGTGGGTGTCCGACTGCCACGGTCGTGGTTTCGACTCACAGGCGATTGCCGGTTGGAATGGTCCTGGACCGTATCTGATCGAGAACAACTTCATCGCCGGTGCTGGCGAGAACATCATGTTCGGTGGCTCGGATCCGAATATCCCGAACCTCTCGCCGTCGGATATCACGATCCGCCGCAACCACGTTTGGAAAGACCCCTCGTGGAAGGGTGCGTGGACGGTGAAGAACCTGTTCGAGCTCAAGCACGCCAAGCGCGTTCTCGCGGAAGGCAATGTCTTCGAGAACAACTGGACGGATGGGCAGAGCGGCATGGCGATCGTGTTCAAGACGCTGTCCGACAACGCATCGGCGCCGTGGACGCAGACGGCGGACGTGACGTTCCGCTACAACATCGTCCGCAACTCGCCGCGCGGCTTCAACCTCCAGGGCATGGAAGGCAGCGTAGGCTCCCCGGTCGCACGCGTTCGGATGGAGCAGAACCTGTACGCGGAAATCGGGCGGTTCAATGGAACCGAAGCGGGTGGCTGGCTCAATCTCATCACGCATAACCCGAGCGACGTCGTGCTCCGGCACAACACCATGGTTCACAACGGCGCGGCCGGCTCGCTCTCGACCGCTGGTGCGTCCGGTGCAGGACTGGCGCTTACGCTCGACTATGGCGAGGGCCAGGCACGCCGCTTTGGGGTGGACGACAACATCTTTACGAATCCGAACGGCTACGCGACGCACTACTCGTCGATGGCCGTCGGGACAGCCAGCATTGCCGCGTTCGCCGGCAATTCGTGGTCGTTCAACCGCAACGTTGCCGCGGGCGTTGATCCGCTGTTCGCTCCTCTTCACCCGTCGACGAGCTTCTACCCGTCAACGGTCGCTGCAGTCGGCTTCGTGAATGCCGCCGGCGGTGACTATCGCCTGTCTCCGAGCAGCCCGTACAAGGGCAAGGGTGAGGGCGGAACGGATCCGGGTGTGGACTTCGACGAACTGGCCCGACGTACCGCAGGCGTCGTCTCCCGCTAGAGGCGGCCGACGTCGACGGTTGGACAAGAGAGGGGGCGGCGCACGATGCGCCGCCCCCTCTCTTTCATCATTCTCCTGCCGAAGCCGGCTCCTACCGGTCTCGCTCGGCGAGCGCCTGGACGATGCGCTCGGCGGCATGACCGTCCCACCCCTCCGGGATGCGTCCCTGTGGCTTCCGCTGGGTGAGTTCACTCACGAGTCCCGCCACTGCCGATGGGTCGCGGACGAGAACGTTCGTCCCTTCCGTGACCGTCACCGGCCGTTCCGTATTGTCACGCAGCGTGAAACACGGAATGCCTAACGCCGTCGTTTCCTCCTGCAGTCCCCCGGAGTCCGTGACGACCGCGAACGCGGACTGCACGAGATCGAGCATCGCGAAATAGCCGATCGGATCGAGCACCAGGACTTCGCCGAGGTCGATCCCCGCGGCTGCCAATCGCTGACGCGTCCGTGGGTGCGCGGGAAATACTACGGGCCTGGTCGTCGCAAGCTGACGCAGCCCCGCGGCGATGCGCCCAAGGCGAACAGGGTCGTCCACGTTCGATGGACGGTGGAGCGTGACCACGACCGCGCCATCGCCAACGCCCAACTGCGACCGAAACCCACTCGCTCGCGCGGCGGGCAACGCGTGCACGAGCGTATCGATCATGACGTTCCCAACGAAGGCAATCTCCTCATCCGGTTCGCCTTCGCGCTTCAGCGTTTCCGACGCGTCACGTGACGGGGTGAGGAGCAGGTCCGCGAGACGGTCTGTGACGATACGGTTGATCTCCTCCGGCATCGCACGATCGTAACTTCTCAGACCGGCTTCGACGTGGGCGACCCGAATACCGAGCTTGGATGCAGCCAACGCTGCCGCCACCGTCGAATTGACATCGCCGTACACGAGCACCCAGTCCGGCCGCCGATCCACGAGCACCGGCTCCAGGCGCTCCATCACGCGCGCGGTCTGAACGGCGTGTGACGCGGAACCGACTTCCAGATTCTCATCTGGCGTTGGAATGCCGAGCTGTTCGAAGAACTGCTCTGACATCGCCAGGTCGTAGTGTTGACCGGTGTGAACGATCACCTGTTCCCAACCGGCGATGCACACCGCGCGATGTACCGGTGCGAGCTTTGGAAAGTTCGGACGCGCGCCGGCAATGTGAAGAAGACGCATCGCGGTCAACCGAGCGCGCGTCCGCGCGCGCGCGCCGGCGCGGCGTCGTTGACGAGGCGCGCGATGTCTGCACATCGATACGACCAGTCGTCCATGCGCACGCGCTCCGATTGCGCTCGACGAGCGGCGGAATCGCTGCCCGAGGCGACTGCCGCACGGACCGCGTCGACCCAGTCGTCGAAGGTCGTTGCGCACGTGGCGATATCTCCGCACTTCCGAACTTCGGGCAGCGGTGACGAGACAACAGGAAGCCCTGCCGCGGCGTATTCGCGCAACTTGATCGGGTTGACGGAAAGCGTGAGGTCATTCATGCGAAACGGAACGAGCGACGCCTGAAATCCTCTGCTGTAGGCCGGCAATTCCGCGTACGGCTTTCGCCCAAGCAGGAACACGTTAGGCCTGCGTTGCAGCTCGCTGAGATCGCTCTTCGCGGAGCCGATGAGCACGAACGAATACGGAAGCGCGTCGGCGAGGCGTCCGATCAGGTCGGTATCCACCCACTCGTGAATGAGACCGAAAAATCCCACGCGCGGCTCCGGAATCCCCGCGAGATCCGCCGGCAGGTCTCCGGGTTCCAACGCACTGGCGAAGTGCTCGAAATCGACGCCGTGCGGTACGTAGTGCACGTTCGACGCATGGCGGCGGCAGCGTTCCGCCAGGTCTTCGGCGGAAGCGATCACCAGATCGGAATTCCGACAGAGCTCGGCTTCTCCGCGCTCCATCGTTGACGGATCGAATCCCTCGAACGCCGACCATCGGTCCACGCAGTAGTACATCGTGAACGCGCGGGGCAGGTGGCGAATGTACGGCGCACACTGCGGTACGAACGAGCAGATGAGTGGAGCGGGGTCGAGGCGAAGTCGCTTCAACTCCCGCCCGATCGAAAACCGGTACAGCGCGGCGTTCGCCTGTTTCGCGAGCGCGGACTTCGGGAAAGGCAGTGCCGGCGGCGTCATGACGTGCAGCCGGTCGAGCACCGGCCGCGATTCGCGCAGAATCGCCTTGGCCTTGAGCAACAGGCGCTTGCGATCGTACGCGCTCGTCAGCTTCGGCGTTCGCATGCCCGCCGCTTCGATCCAGAGAACATCGTTGGTTCTCGAAAAGCGCCGCATGATGTGGTGCTTGCTGGTCGGGTCCGCGGTCCAATCATTGGCGAACGCGACGATGTCCGTGCCTGCCAGCAACGGAGGTGGACTGAACGACTCGGGCATGCCGATTTCGATGAGTTAACGTGCGAGGGCGGTGGCGCCGACCGGCGCGCCCGAGAGGACGTCGCGCCGCCACACCTGGAAGGCCAGAATGCGCCAGAGACGGGCGGTATGATCGCGGCCGGCGCGATGCTCGGCGATCAGGCGCCGAACGTACGCCGCGTTCATCAACGGGTCGTCGCTCGCGGGCGCGTACTCGTGGAGGACGTCGGATCCGGTCTCGCGTAACCAGCGCGCGAGGGGAACGAGAAAGCCGCGTTTCCGCGCGTGCGTGATGCTCCGTGGCAACACGCGTGTCGCGGCGGATCGGACCAATGCTTTCCCCACGGCCCCCTGCAATTTGATGTGGGGCGGGAGCGTGGCTGCCCACTCGACGAGCCGATGGTCCAGGAACGGCACACGGCTTTCGATCGAGGCGGCCATGCTCATCTGATCCTGCTTCGCGAGCAGCTCCTCCAGGTACGTGGCCTGGTCGAAGCGCAACATCGCCTCGAGCGGGTTGGCCGCCAGCAACTCTCGGTCGACGAGCTGTCCGAGATCCGCATACGCAGACGCCGCCCGTGCCGCGCCGACCAACTCGGCGCGATGCGCGCGGTCGAAATCGGCGAAGCTGTCGAGATACGCGTCCTCGAACGAACCGCTGCGTGCGAGGAATGAGCGTTTGAGCCGATTTCCCACGTAGTCATCACCGAAGCGGTCGACCGCCGAGGCAACACCGCGGCGAAGCATCGTCGGCAACGAGCCGTCGAGCACACGCGCTAGTCGGTGATTCAGCAGCGCGCGCGGGTAGCGTCCGTACCCGGCGAACAATTCGTCGCTGCCTTCACCGGTCAGCACGACCTTCACGTTCGCGGCGGCCAGCTCGGACACGAAATAGAGCGGGATACTGGCCGAGAACGTCAGCGGCTGATCGCGGTGATGCGTTAGGCGCGGCAGCGCCTCGAAGAACTGCGCGCCGGTGCACATCACCTCGTGATGGTCGGTGCGGAATTCCGAGGCGACCTCGCGGGCGAATGGGAGCTCGCTCGCCTCCGCTTCCGCAAAACCGACCGAGAAGGTGCGCAGCTCGTTGACGCCGCGCTCTCGCATCGCGGCCACGATGAGGCTCGAGTCCACGCCGCCGCTGAGAAAGACACCGAGTGGCACGTCAGCCATGAGTGTCACGTCGACGGCTTCGACGAAGCGCCTCCAGAACTCATCGGCGGCTTCCGACAGGGACATGACCGACCGCGTCCCTCGCGCCAACGGACTCGCGTCGTAGTCGGGCAGATCCCAGTACCGATCCAGCCTAACGCTTCCGTCGCGCCATTCGAGCGTGTGGCCGGGCGGCAGCTTGCGCACGCCGCGATAGAGCGTCCGCTCGCCCCCGAGGGAGCCCATGGCGAAGTACTCTGTCACCAGAGCGTCATCGAGCTCCGGCTCGATGAGCCCACTGGCGAAGATCGCCTTGATCTCCGAGCCGAACACCAGATCGCCCGCGGCCGTGAGCGCGTAGAAGAGCGGCTTGATTCCGCTGCGATCCCGGGCGAGCAACAGCGTGCGGCGCCGCTCATCCCAGATGGCGTACGCGAACATGCCTCGCAGCCGATCGGGCGATTGCCGGCCGCGCTCCTCGTACAGGTGGATGATCGCTTCCGTATCGCAACGGCTTCGAAAAACGTGCCCTGCCTGTTCCAGCGGTTGCCGGTACTCGCTGTGGTTGTAGACCTCGCCGTTGTACGCGATCCACACCGTTTCATCCTCGTTGGCCATCGGCTGATGCCCACCGCCGAGATCGACGATCGACAGTCGTCGATGCCCGAGGACGACCGAACCCGAGCGATACACGCCCACGTCGTCCGGCCCGCGATGCTCGATCGACCGCGTCATGCGGTCGATTACATCAGGCGCGACCGAAGCTGCGCGATCAGCGAGCGCTACACCACAGATTCCACACATCGACTGTTACCCGTCCTTCCCCGAAGAAGTAGAGCCATGGGCCGGAGTCTCCACGAGAACCGGACGATGCTCGGCGCAGAGCGTAATGGCGGCACGCACCCCGGCGCGGCCGGCGTACCCGATAGAGCAATGGACTCCTGCCGTACCCTGGTCGACCGTCGACATCGATGCGCCGGGCTCCGCGAATGCGGTCAGCAGCCACGTTGGCGCGTCGCAGCGGTAGCGCAGGCGAAGCGTCTGCGATGACACCTCGCGTCCGTAGCCTGGAGAGGCAACGCTGGGTTCGATCGTGGCGCTCTCGAGAGTCGCGGACGGCGCGTGAGCCCAGGTCACGAGGTAGCGGTCAGCGCTCACCCCTGCGGCGGTCGACGCGCATGGCGCTTCGGCCAAGGGCCACTGGAGAGCCACTCGCTCGCTGCCAGACGGCACGAGCCAGTCCGCGATCAGCACACCCCACCGCGGTACCAACACGACCTGGCGTCGATGCGCCAGGCGCCCGACACTTCCGTCGCGCTCGTAGAGGAGCGCGCACGACCACAGACCCGCCGAGTCGCCTTCATCGACCGTGGGAGTTGGTGCGACGCGAGTCCACGAAAACGATCCCGACGGGACAGCCAGCGGCACCTCATCGATGGCGAGACACGCGTGCGCCTGCTCGGAGCGATACCAGTCGCGGCGTTCAGGGTCGATGGTGTAGCCACTGCATCCCGGATCGCTGACGATCCGAGTGCCGCCTCGCGAGATCTCGACATGCCCGAGGTCCGTGTGCGCGTGGCCGGTTCGGTCACCGCCGTGCGGCCCGGCGTCGACCACACAGTGCCATGGGTCTGGCACGCCATGCTCTCGCGCGATGTAGTACCCGGCGGCGGGAAGCCGCGTCGCTTCTACCGCGTTGGCGCGCGGCGCGCTTGCCGATGCCACATGAGAGCTGAGCGTGGTCCACGCTGCATCGTCGACCAGCCACCACGCACCCGACAACGCCGACTCGCCCACGTGTTCGAGCCACGCGCGATTCCCGAAGTACGCGGCGCCGGTCGCGAGCAGGGGACCGTGGTCCTGAGCATGTGAAGTCGCCAGGAGTAACGTGGACCCACTGTCTTCGTCGCCAATCACCGGCCATCCGCCGTCAGGGCACTGGAACGCCGCGCTCGCATCGAGCATTGCCCGCAGTCGAGCGGCTAGTCCACTGGGAGCCGGGATGGCCGACGTCCGACAGAGCAACCAGAGGTGTAGGTAGAACTCCGCGGTGTATCGGTGATAGCCAACGGACCGCTCGAAGTGCATGCCGTCGTCCAGCACCTGGCGCGCGAGCTCGGACGAGAGAATCGCAGTGCCTCGCCTCGTCCACAACGCGCTGCGTCTGAACTCGGGAAACGATGTTCCGACGTAGACGAGCGCCAGCGCCTCGCCGGTCAGATGTGTGTTCGGGCTGTGGTGCGTCGAGTCGTACCGTTCGATGTGCCGCGCATGATGCCAGAGCGACGAGAGAAATCGCGTGAGCACGGGGCCATCCCATGCGCGCGACTCTCGGGTGAGTGCCCAGATCCAGCACCACGCAACCGCGCGGAACGCGACTTCGAGGCTGCTCGTCCAGTTGATTCCCCGAGCTGGTGGATTTTGCTCGATCCACCCTTCGAGCAATTGCACCGCGCGATCCGCGAACCGGTCGTCCTTGGTAAGAAAGTAGCCCTGTGCCAACCGGACGATGAGCGCGTGGCGGTTCAGCTCCCAGAGAAACTTGACATCGCCGCCATCGATGCCGCGCATGTACCGCACGCGGTGCCAATGCCGGCTGTCGGTCGAGGCGCCGGTGATGGGATGAACGGTCCATGCGTGAGTTGCATCGACGCGTACCTGCTGGCCAAAAAGGGACCAGTCCCCTTGGAGTGCCGAAGACGCCAGCTCGAGGAGTCGCTCCCGGTCGGGAAGCGTGTCCGGGTCCCGGTCCAGCAGATGTACGAGGGGGAATCTCCCAGCCGCCCGCTGTGCAAGCATCCGGCGAAGCTCGGACGGGTCTCGAGCCCAGGTGGCCGCGTCGCTCGTGAGGCGGTCAGCGAGGCGCCCGCGTACCGCATCAGTGCGGACGTCGAGTACGACGTCGAGCCGCTTGGTCAACTCTTGCCGCAATCGAACTAGCGTCGCAAACGGCGGGCGTCGGGATGGAGGCAAAACCGGTGTGAAGCGTGGTGACGTGAGCGGAATCAGTGGTGCCGCAGCAGTCGCAGCCTGCTGACCACGAACAATAGCAGAGCGCCCGATCGCACGGCCCGTCGGAGCGGGCTCGCGGCAATCCGGTGCTCGATCTGGCACGAACTGGCACGTGAGCTCACGAACTGGTACGTGAGCTGGTGCCGGAACAGTCGCGTCCCGACTATGCAAATCCTCGACCTCGGCTCTTCGCGAAGCTTCGGCGTCGAGATAGCTACTGCTGGCCCGGAAACACTGCCCAGGCCGATAGATTGACGATTTATCGGATGGCTCGTCGGCCTCTGCGGCGAGTTCAACACATATTGTAGGCCTCGTACAACATGACTCGACGTGAGCCCGTGACGAATGCCGTCTCGGGAAGCTTGGGATCTGCGCTGCGCGTTGGCTGACACCACCATGCGGATAGCCACTCGATGGTGGGGGTGCGTGGCCCATTTGCTGCTTGAGCCCTGGACATCCCGGCACCTGTCCGGGTGCGGCGCGCTCCGTTCGACCGGAGTCGCGCCGTTGAGATGCTGTGCTCTCCCGTCAACATTTCTGTGATGACTGTTTCGCGCGCGCCCCGCGTTCGCGCTACGCCAATCGAGCATCCAACAACCGGGTCCGGTCCTATCCGACGGTCGCCGACGTCATCGGAGGCGAGGTCGGTGGTGAAGGTGTGTCTGCTCGCTCCGTCGATCGACGTGCTGGGCGGCCAGTCCCGGCAGGCTGAGCGACTCATGATCGGCCTGAGTGCTGAGCCATCGGTCGAGCTCTCGTTCATCCCACATAACCCGCGCCTTCCCGGCCCGCTGCACTATTTACAGCGGATCAAGTATGTGCGGACCGTGCTGACGACGTTGCTCTACTGGGGACTCGTGGTGACCCGCTTGTGGCGCTGCGATGTCGTGCACGTTTACTCGGCCTCGTACATCTCGTACCTGCTGTCCGTTCTCCCGGTAATCGTGATCGGGAAGCTGTACGGCAAGAAGGTGCTGCTGAACTATCACAGCGGCGAGGCAGCCGACCATCTGTCCAAGTGGCGCCGAACGGCCATCCCGTTCATCAAGAAGGCCGATCTCATCGTCGTCCCGTCCGGCTACCTGGTGGATGTGTTCGCCGAGTTCGGTCTTCGTGCCAGGCCGATCTTCAACGTCGTGGAGCTCGACGTGTTCAGATATCGGGAGCGGTCGCCGATTGCGCCCCGGTTCTTCACGAGCCGTCTGCACGAGCCGCTCTATAATGTGCCATGTGTGCTGAGAGCGTTTCAATTGATCCAGCAGCGCTTCCCGGACGCGTCACTCGTCGTTGCGGGTGACGGCTGGATGCGACCGCAGCTCGAGCAGCTCGCGAAGGACCTCGAGCTTCGCAATACCACGTTCGTCGGGCGCGTCCCCTGGGGCGATATGCCCGACGTGTACGACGCCGCCGACATTTACCTGACGGCGACGAACATCGACAACATGCCCGGGTCGGTGATCGAGTGTCTGTCGTGCGGCTTGCCGGTCGTCACCACGGACGCCGGTGGCGTTCCGTACATCGTGACGAACGAAGAAACGGCGCTGATCGTCCCTCGAGATGACCACGCTGCGATGGCTGCATCCGCGATCCGCCTGCTCGAAGACGATGCGCTCGCCGTGCGTCTGGGGCGGAACGGCCGCGAGGCCTGTCTGAAATTCACGTGGCCGGCGGTTCGCGACTCGTGGGTCGAGGCATATCACGAGCTGGCCGCAGCCGGCAAATCGTCGGCGGATTGAACGCCGTATGCTCCAGGCAATCCAGGCGCCGTTGAATGTCGAGCGGCGACGTTGCGCACTACTCTACGAACTACTCTCGGTGAAGCCTACATGAAGCAGGTCTTACGGAAGGGATTGAAAGAGATCGTTGTGGACGAAGTGCCGGACCCGGTGGTCGCGCCGCATCATGTGTTGGTGCGCCCTGCCCGGTCGCTCATCAGCAGCGGCACCGAGACCGCGAGCATCCATGCCGAAGGCGTGGTCCGTGGAGTCGCTGAGAATCCATCACATCTCAAAAAGGTATGGGATGCGGTGAAGGTCGCAGGTCCCATGGGGACCTACGACGAGATCTCCGCCAAGATGAAGACGGAGTACGGCGTGATGGGCTACTCGGGTGCCGGCTACGTCGTCGAGAAACATCCGACCGTGACCGATCTCGAAGTGGGCGCTCGCGTGGCCTATGGAGGCGAGGGAACAGGCCATGCGGAAACCGTGCTCGCGGGCCGCTATCTCGTAGCCCGCGTACCCGACGAGGTGTCGTTCGAGGAAGCGTGCTTCACGACTGTGGGCAGCATCGCGCTGCATAGCGTCCGCGTGGCGAACATCAGCCTCGGCGATGTGGTCGCGGTCATCGGGCTGGGGCTCGTCGGCCAACTCGTCGCGCAGCTCGCGCGAGCGCATGGCGCTGTGGTCATTGCCATGGATATCAGGGCTGACCGTATCGCGCTCGCTCGAACGTTAGGCGCCGACCATGGAGTGCCGGTTGGTGACGAGGCCGAACATCAGGTGGCTGCCCTCACCGATGGTCGTGGCGTCGACCGGGTCATCGTGGCGGCCGCGGCCAAGACATCCGCCCCGTGCGAGCTCGGCATCCGGCTGTGCCGCGACCGTGGCAAGATGGTCATCGTCGGCGCGGTCGAGATGAACCTCTCACGCGACCTCCTGTATGCGAAGGAGATCGACGTGCTGATGTCGCGCGCCTACGGCCCCGGGAGCTACGACGCCGGATACGAACGCGGTGGGAAGGATTATCCGATCTCGTACGTCCGGTGGACCGAGAACCGGAACATGGAAGAGTTCCTCCGGCTGATCGCGACAGGCCGCGTGAACGTCCGCGAGATGATCACGCACCGCTTCGCGCTGTCGGACGCACCGAGCGCGTACACCACCATCATGGACCCGTCGAAGAACAGCATGGCGGTCGTCCTGACGTACCCTGATCACTCCGACGGCGCGCTCGCGGCAGCGCCTGCGTTCCGGCCGCAGCGGAAGGTGTCGATCGCGACATCGGCTCCGACGAACGATCGCCTGCGCGTCGCGCTCGTAGGCGCGGGCAACCTGGCCAAGTGGGCGCATCTCCCGAATCTCCGCAAGCTGACGACCGCGCAGCTGCACGCCGTGTATTCGGCCAGCGGTGCTCGGGGAAAGAGCTACGCCATGCGCTTTGGTGCGGCGTACGCCTGTTCGGAGTACCAACAGATTCTCGACGATCCGCAGATCGACGTCGTGCTCATCGCGAGCCGCAACAAGGAACACGCGGACCAGGCGGAGGCGGCGCTCCGCGCGGGGAAGCACGTCTTTCTCGAGAAGCCGATGGCGCTGACCGAGGATGAATGCCGACGCCTAACGCGCGCGGTCGACGAGACGGGGCTCCAGTTGACTGTCGGTTTCAATCGGCGGTTCGCACCGTTCTACGTCGAACAGAAGCGACTCCTGTCGCGACGAAGCGGTCCGGCGGTCATCAATTGTCGAGTGAATTCTCCGGGACTTTCCGGCGCCTATTGGGCCGCCGAAGCCGCGCACGGGGGCGCGATCCTCGGGGAAGGGTGCCATTTCGTGGACCTCCTGTACTGGCTGCTCGATTCGGAGCCGGTGTCCGTCAGCGCTGTGTGCTTGCCCACCGAGACGCCTGATCCGATCGGGGAGCACAACCTCGCGGCAAGCATCGCGTTTGCCGACGGGTCGATCGCGAGCTTCACCTACTGCACTGTTGGCAGCAAGACGTCAGGCGGCGAGCGGATCGAGACGTTCATCCCTGGGCTCGGCTCCGTCGTCGAGGACTTCAAGAATCTGCAGGTGCGCGGAGGGATGAGTCGTACGAAGTCGCAGTGGTGGCCGGAGAAAGGCTATGGGGCGCAACTCGAGTCGTTCATCGATTCCATTCGCACGCGGAAGGCGCCTGCCGTGACCGTCCGCGACGGCGCGCGCGCGACCCTCATGTGTCTACGCCTGCTCGAGTCCGCGCGAGATCGGCGTCCACGGGAAGTAGATCTGGACGCGTTCCTGAATGATGGTCGCTCGTCGCCTAACGGCACGTCGTCGCGGCTCACTGGCGTCGGGGCGTGAGCCGTTGATGCCGGAGCTGAGGGCCAACGCCGGAGCATGCGGCGAGATGCGTCAGGTGGGGCGCCGCGCGATCGCGCGGCGCCCCATCACTCGACTACCGCGCCTAACGATCGTAGTGACGCGCTTCGGCGCACGGTCGGTTACCGTGGGCGCGCGGTAAGAAGCTCTTCGTACAGCCGCTCCACGGCGCCGATGACGGCGTCGGCACGGAATTCACGTCGCGCGCGATCCGCGCCGGCGTCACCCATGCGGCGGCGGCGCACCGGATCGGCGATCAATTCACGCATAGCGTGGGCAAATGCCTGCGGGTCCGACGGCGGCACCAACAGTCCGTTGTCACCCTGACGAACGGCGTCAGGAACTCCACCGACCGCCGTCGCCACGATCGGCCGCCCGGCCGCCATCGCCTCGACCAGCGAGTTTGGAAATCCTTCTGACGTCGACGAGAGGACCGACAGGTCGAACAGGAAGTGGAAGCTGGGTACCGTCGGCCGCAGCCCTGCAAACCGCACACGCTCTGCGATTCCGAGCTTCGTCGCGCGCGCGCGGAGTTCCTCGAGCAGCGGCCCTGTCCCCACGATGACCAGGCGAAGATCCGGCTGTTCCGGGGCCAGCAGTGCGATCGCCGCGAGTAGCGTCGCATGGTCCTTGATGGTGTTCAGGGACGCGATGATCCCGACCACGATGTCATCGTCGCCGAGGTGAAGCTCCCGCCGCCACTGCCCGAGCGTAGTGGCGTCCGGAGGTGTGAACGCTGCCTCATCGACGAAGTTCGGGATGACTTCGACCCGCGCGCTGGACAGCCGGTCGTCCCTCACAAGGGACGCGGCGACCGCTTGGCTGTTGGCGAGGACCCGCGACGCGACGCGGAATCCGATCCCGTTCGCGATTCGGTATCGCAGCGGCGAGTGCAGCCATCGCTTGCTCGCGATTATGCCCGGCACACCGGCGATTCGCGCAGCGACGACTGAGAAGAAGTTCGAGTACTGATCGTGGCAATGGACGATCGACACGCGTTCTCGCCGGAAAAACCGCGCGACATGGAGGGCCTGACGGATCGTCTGTGGGCCGTACATGCTGTGGATCGGGAAGCGCGCGATCGGGATGCCCAGCTTCGCGTATCGCTCAGCCAACGGGCCCTCGCCGCGAAGCGTAACCACCGTGACCCGGAATCGCTCGGGATTCAGCCGCTGCGCCGTGCGTAACGCGTTCAGCTCGGTACCACCGACGCTCATGGTGTCGATCGAAAAGACGACGTGAATGAGCTCGCGGCCGTCTGGATGGCTGAGAGAGCCGGCCGACGCGGGCGTTCGAGGTGAGGATGCCAGCGGGGTAGGTGAGTGGGCCATCGTGCGTGCCGCCCGTTGCGGCGCAAAGGTTGCGACCTCCCGGGGACGCCGTCGTAAAGATATGATGCGCTGTCACAGCGCGTCCCGGACTGGGACTCGTGGCAAGGCCAGCGCCGCCGAATAACATTCACCTCACTGCATGGTTCCCCCTCAATCAGGCTGGCGCACCGCTCGACACGTTGCGCCGGTGCCCCAACCCCCTCGTCCGGACGCCACAGTTTCGGCGTCCTCGCCCCGCCCGACGGCGCAGGCGACGGGGCGTCGCTTGCCCGCGGGGAACCTCAGCGACGCGGCCAAGTGGTCCATCGCCTTCGTCGCCATTCTAGGGTACGTGTACTCCGCGGTGACGTACGGTCTTCCCCTCGTCGGTCCTTCCGTGGTCGTGGCGCTGCTCGGGCTGTTTTTCGAGCGCGTCAGGATTGTCTTTCCGACATTTCTCGTGCTGTTCGCGCTGTGGGTTGTGTGGAGCGCCATCGGCGTGATGTCGAGCTACCAGCGAGATGATACGATCACGCAGGTCACGGTGCTGCTCAAGGTGCTCGTGATCGTGTTCGCGATCGTCAACGTGGTGCATAACGCGTGGCGCGTCCGGATGTTCATCATTTTTTTTCTGGGCTGTTTCGCTCTGTATCCGGCGCGCGGTACGCTCGTGAACTACTTCATCTCGGGCTACACGATGTTCGGCCGCGCGTTGTGGAACTTCATCTATGGAAACTCGAACGACCTCGCGGCGCTGACGTTTTTTCCGCTCTCGCTTACCCTCGCGCTGATCATCACCGAGAAGAAAGGGTGGGTGAAGAACGTGTCCTTCCTCGGTGCGGGACTGCTGACGCTCATCATATTGCTGACGCAGTCCCGCGGAGCCCTCATCGCGCTCGTGGCCACTGGGCTGATCTACTTTCTGAATCAGGCCCGCGGTAAGCGGATCAAGACGCTGCTGACCGCGATGGTCGTCGCTGTACTCATTGGCCCGTTGGTGCCGTCGAGCGCGTGGCAACGTTTCTCCGGTATATCGAAGCTCACCGACACGTCCACGATCGCCGAAGCCGACCCGGAAGGTTCAGCCGACGCGCGGTACAACATCTGGCGCGTCGCCCGACAGATCATCGCCGAGAACCCGGCTACTGGCATTGGGCTCGGCGCCTACCCGCTCGCACACGCGACCTACACTGGGCGCATCTTCGTCCCACCGGCTGCTCGCGGCTTTCGTGACACCCACAGCACATACCTGAACGTCGCCGCGGAAACCGGTATTCCTGGCTTGATCCTGTTCATGGCGATGATTGGGGTGGTTGCTGGTGGCGCCGAGATGACCCGGCGGCGAGCCATAGGGACGCCTCGTGCCGGGCAGCTATTCGCGATGGAGCTCGGACTCCTCGCGTTCCTGATGCACGGCATCTTCGGTTCGCTTGCAAAGCTGAGCTTCCTCTACATCCAGCTCGCGCTCATGTGGGCTGTGACGGAAGTCACCCGCCGCGAACTTGCGGAGAGGGCTGCAGCGATCCCGATACGAGGTCGGCGCCGAGTGTAGGGAGTTAGCCCAGCGCCCAACTCGGCTGCGCATTGACTCGGCAGCAAGCGATTCGTCAGCGTCATTCCTGTTGCGGCGCTTCCACACTCACGGTCGCTCGCGCCGTCGTCCGCAGCTACGTCCAGCTCGCTGACCGAGCCGTAAGACGTTTCGCCCGTATCACATAACGACGAGCGCGCTACCGCGACAGAATCTCGGATCGAGGCGTCAACCTTGCAAACGGGATCGACGCGTTCGGTACGCTAAGGATCGGGCTTGTTAGATTCTGTCACACATGTCGTCTAGTAGCAGGCTGCTCGTCTGCGACTCGGCGGTCGTCTCTCGTGATCATGATTGGGTGACCCGGTGAACGTGGAGGGCCGCGCCGATGTTGATGTCTCCGTCGTCATTGCATCGGTAGAGTCCTCCCGATCCATCAAAGCATGTCTGGATTCGGTGCGTGCAGCCCTGCTGGGGACTCGCGCCGAAGTGCTGGTGGTGGATGCGTCTCGCGACCACAGCGGCGACATCGCGGAGCGAGAGCTCGGGAGCGCGAACGTTGTGCGCTGCGCGCCCGGAACGCTCACCCCAGAGCTTTGGGCAGTTGGGGTCGCTCGTTCCGCTGGCCGGGTGGTTGCTCTGACCACAGGGCATTTCGCGGTCGAACGGACCTGGATGTCGAGGCTGACGTCCGCGTTGGAAGGAGGCGAAATGGGGGCCGCAGGGCGTATCGATCTCGCCAATGAGACGGCGGTCACCGACTGGGCAGTCTTCTATCTGCGATACTCCGAGTTTCTACACGAGCCCGAACGGATTGAGAGTGGGGTGCCGGGCATCCCCGCCGACAACGCGGCTTACGATGGCGAGGCGATCAGACGATTCGTGATGGCTACCGACGACGGTTTCTGGGAAGTCGAATTTCATCGCCAGTTGCATGCGGCTAGCGGCTCGCTCGCGATTGTCAGTGGTGCGACCGCCTCATACGGGAGATCCTTTCCGTTCCTGACGATCGCGGCCCATCGCTACCAGCACGGGCGGCATTCAGGCGCGTGGCGCGTCTCACGAAAGGTCCGCTCTGTTCCAGCCGTCGTCGCAGCATTTCCGCTCGTTCCATTCGCCCTGGCCGCCCGTACATGGCGCCGGGTGCGGTCCACCCCCGTGCATCGGAGTCGATTTCTTCGTGCGTTGCCGCTGTTCCTCGTGCTTGCATTCATGTGGGCGTTCGGAGAAGCGGTCGGCGCGTTGTCCGGTTCCCCCGTCTCGCGTCGACCTTCTCCCGTGCCAGCCTGATCATGTCTTCTCCCAGCCGGCTGGATAGCGAGGCCCCCTCTGCCGTGAAGCGTGGACCGCGCCGTGGATCCGCACCGACCGTGTCGGTCGTGGTTGCGTCCAATCGCGACAAGGCACTTTTGCACGCCTGCCTCGGGTCGCTCCTTGGGCAATGTCAGCGCATGAACGCTGAGTTGCTCGTCGCTCGTGCTGGTGCCCCGTCTGATGTCGCACCGCTCGCGAAATCATACCCATCGGTCCGGTTCGTGAACGCGCCTGTAGACGCCTCGATACCGCAGCTACGCGCCATCGGAATGGCTCAGGCGTCCGGCGACGTGGTTGCGCTGACCGAGGATCACTGCATCGCCGACGAGAATTGGGTCGAAGCATTGACCCTGAGCGCGAGCGGCGATGCCGACGTGGTCGGCGGAGGAATGGACAACGCGCGCCGGTCGCGAGCGGTCGACTGGGCGGCCTACTTCGCGGAGTACGGCTTCTTCTCGCCCGAGCGCCCGGAGCGTGCCGAAGGTCCCCCGCTCCTCACGGGCGCCAACGTTGCCTACAAGCGGCACGTCATAGCAGACGTCATCGGGTGGGCGCAGGATGGCGAATGGGAAAACGTCGCGCATACGCGTCTTGTGGCGCGCGGCAGCATGCTTCGTTTCGCGCGCACCGCGGCCATCTATCAGAATCAGACCTACAGCCTCGCCGCCTTCTGCACGGATCGCTTCGAGCACGGGCGTGACTACGCAAGGAAACGGCTCGCCGAGGACCCGAACGCCAGTCGCTGGTTTCTGCTGGCCGCGAGTCCGCTGCTGCCACCACTCCTCACCTGGCGCGTCGCCCGCGCCTCGGCGCGTTCCCGCTGGGGCACCTTTCTACGCGCGCTCCCAGCGACGGTGCTTTTCCTGACGGCATGGTCGGTTGGCGAGGCCGTGGGGTATTTACGCGGACCGTCGGATGGCTCCGCACCCAGGTCCACAGGCGATGACTGAACCGTCGCTGGCGGTGGTCGTGCCGTCGGTCAACGGCGCCGGCGACCTGCTTGGATGTCTTGCCGCCCTCTCGAATCAGCGTAGCGACGTCGATCTGGAAGTGCTCGTCGCCGACCGATGCGGCGAGCCGGTTCGCGCTGCGGTGCGTCGATTGTACCCGTGGGTGCGCATCCTGGAAGCGCCGGCGGGGACGACGATTCCAGACCTTCGCGCGCTCGCGTTTTCCCAGGCGACAGCGCGGTCGGTTGCCGTCATCGAGGATCACGTCATCGTGCCGCCCGGATGGGCGCGGGCGCTCCTCGATGCACAGGCCGGTGGCGATATCGTCGTCGGGGGGGCGGTCGAGAATGCGGCGGTGGATCGCGTCGTCGACTGGGCGGCGTTTCTGTGCGAGTACAGCCACTGCATCCTCCCCCTGCCGGAAGGGCCCGCGAGCTGGTTGACCGGAAACAACGTCGTCTATCCGCGAGAGTTGCTCGCTCGCTACCAGGAAGTCATTGGACGGGGACAGTGGGAGAATCGGCTGCACGACGCGATGCGTCATGACGGCGTCCCGCTGGTCTGCCGCCCGGAGATCCGCGTCGGCCACAAGAAGCACTACACCGTGGGGGAGTATCTGTCGCAGCGGTATCTCTACGCCCGCTCGTATGCCGGTGCTCGGGTTGCCGACGCGTCGCTCGGCAAGCGCCTGGGCTATGGTGCCGCCGCGCTGGCGCTCCCGCCGTTGCTCATGTTTCGCACGGTGTCGCGCGTGTTGGCAAAGCGCCGCCACAGAGCGGAACTGGTGCGATCGCTGCCTTTGCTCGCTGTGTTCGTCGTGTCGTGGGCGTTCGGCGAGATGGTCGGCTACATCGCCGGCCCCGGTGATTCGCTGGCCAAGGTCTGCTGAGATGGCTCTGATGCCTTACACGGGTGACGTGGTGGTCCCGTTGACGACGCCGGGGTCGGTGGCGAACATGGACGAAGCGGAGCACGATTTCTGTCCGGTCATCAGCGAGTTCGACACCGACGCACGGCGTTGCTTCGGCGCGCCGCATCGGTGGGCGCGTTCGTCAGCGCTCACCGCGCTGGCCGGCGCGCCGGCGTTCGTCTAGCGCGCGATGCGCATTGGCGTCGATGCGACGTGCTGGGCAAACGGTCGCGGTTACGGGCGCTTCGCTCGTGAGCTGCTTCGCGCCATGGTCAGCGAGGGCACGTCGCACGAATTCGTGTGCTTCGTCGACGACCGGGCTGCGCGTTGTTTCGATCTCACTGGCGTCGGTGTGCGCGTGGTCGTCGTGCCGCAATCGGCGTCGCCCACGACGGCGGCGAGCGCCGCCGGCAGCCGCTCGGTCGGCGACATGTGGCGAATGACGCAGGCGGTCGCCCGCGAGCCGCTCGACGTGTTCTTCTCGCCGTCGGTCTACACGTATTTCCCGCTCCCGCCATCACTCGCCGCGGTGATCACGTTTCATGACGCGATCGCCGACCGCTTTCCCGAGCTGACGCTGCCGTCGCGGCGCGCCCGACTGTTCTGGCGCGTCAAGGTACGGATGGCGCTCGCGCAGTCCCGGATCGTGCTCACGGTGTCGGACTACGCGGCGTCGCAGGTGAGCAAGACGTTAGGCGTCGACCGCCAGCGCATCCGCGTGGCAGTTGAAGCCGCGGCATCGGTCTACACGCCCAGCGAGTCGAGCGCGGACATTGTCACGGCGGCCCAGCGTGCCGGCGTGCCGGCGGGTCGGCGCTGGTTCACGTACGTGGGCGGCTTCAACCCGCACAAACACGTCGACGCGATCGTGCGTGCCCACGCGACGCTCGTGCGCGACGTCGCTGATCCGCCGCTGTTGGTGCTCGTCGGCGCGCTCGACGACGATCCGTTCTTCGGATCGCAGCAGCGTATTCGCGACGAGATCAGCCGGTGTGGGATCGCCGACCACGTACGGTGGGCCGGCTTCGTCGCCGACGACGAGCTGCGCCACCTGCTGTCAGGGTCCCTGGCGCTCATCCTGCCATCGGAATCAGAAGGCTTCGGCCTTCCCGCGGTGGAAGCCGCGGCGTGCGGCATCCCTGTCATTGCCACGAGCGAGAGCCCCCTGCCGCAGCTGCTCGATGGCGGCGGCATCTTCGTCGCGCCCGGCGATGAGGCGTCGTTAGGCTCGGCGATGAGGTTGCTGGCGACGGACGAGCCGCACCGCGTTGCGCTCGCCGCGGGCGCCCTATCCGGGGCGCGGGCGCTGAGCTGGACGGCGAGCGCGCGGTCCGCGCTGGCTGCGCTCACGGAGGCCGCGGCGTGACCGCGCCACTGCGCTTCTGCATGTTCTCGACGTTCTACCCGCCGTACAGCTACGGCGGCGACGGCATCACGCTGCAGCGCCTGTGTCGGGCGCTCGTCCGAGCCGGCCACGAGGTGACCGTGGTGCATGACGCGGACGCCTTCCTGTCACTCGGCCATCGGCAGCCTAACGTCGCCCCCGCTGATGACGGCGTCGATGTCGTTACGCTGCGGAGCGCCCTCGGCGTCGTGTCGGTCCTCCTGACCTATCAGCTCGGGCGTCCGGTGGTGCACGGCGCGGACATCGAGGCGCTGCTCGCGCGTGGCCACTTCGACGTCGTGCATTTTCATAACGCGTCGCTCGTCGGCGGCCCGGGACTCTTCGCGTTCGGCCGCGGGTCGGCGACCCTCTATACAGCGCACGAGCACTGGCTCATCTGCCCGACGCATGTGCTGTGGCGTCATGGGCGCGAGCGCTGCACCGGCCGCGAATGCTTCCGGTGCACGTTGCACTACGGCCGACCACCGCAGCTGTGGCGGAGTACGGGGCTGCTCGAGCGCGCGCTCGACGACGTGGACACGTTCATCGCGCTCAGCGAGTTCAGTCGCGAGAAGCATCGCGAATTCGGATTTCCGCGCGACATGGAGGTGCTGCCGCCGATCGTGTTCGACTCGGATGTGGACGCGATCGATGCACCTGCGTCGAGCCCGCATCCGCGCCCGTATTTCTTCTACGCCGGCCGACTCGAGCGCATCAAGGGGCTGGACGACGTGCTCCCGCTGTTCCGCGATGCGGATGCGCCTGCGGACTTGCTCGTCGCGGGTGCTGGATCACACGAGGCGGCGCTGCGAGCGATTGCCGGCGAATCACCGCGCATTCGCTTTCTCGGCCATCTCACGCCTGATCGGCTCGCGCCGCTCTATCGGCACGCGATCGCGCACATCGCGCCGTCAGTCTGCTTCGAGACGTTCGGTAACACGCTGGTCGAGTCGTTCCGTCAGCGCACGCCGGTCATCGCCCGTAACATCGGCCCGTTCCCGGAGATCGTCACGCACGCCGGTGGCGGTGTGCTGTTTGACGATGCAGACGGCCTTCGCTCGGCGCTTACCCGGTTCGCGTCGGACCGAGGACTTCGCGACCAGTTAGGCGCCGCTGGGCGGAGCGCGTATGAAGCCACTTGGTCCGAGGAAGCGATCGTGCCCCGCTACCTCGACATCGTCGATCGCACCATCGCACGCCGGCGCACGCCGGCCCGCTTGGCCGCGCCTGCGGTCGCGGTCACGTAAGGCACCGATGCGCGCGATCCTCACCTATCACTCGATCGACGAATCGGGATCCGTGATCTCGGTCTCGGAGAGCGTATTTCGCGGTCACGTCACGTGGCTGGCGCGTAGCGCCGTGCGCGTCGTCTCGATCGACACGCTCATGCATCTGCCAGCGGACGCGAACGCCGTCGCGCTGACGTTCGACGATGGCTTCGTCAATTTCGGCGACATCGCCGCACCGCTGCTCGCTGACCACGGGATGCCATCGACGTTATTCGTCGTATCGGATGCCGTCGGGAAAACAAACCGGTGGGCGGGCCGGGCCGACCGCGGTGTGCCGGAGCTGCCGTTGTTGAACTGGGCGTCGCTCGGTCGTCTCGGAGAGCAGGGAGTGGAGATCGGTGCCCACACACGAACGCACGCCAACGTCGCCCGTCTCGCGGACGCGGGGCTCCGCGACGAGATCGTTGGATGTAATGAACGCATCAGGTCGGAGCTCGGATTGAATCCGGCTGCCTTCGCATATCCCTACGGGGCACTGAGCAACGCGGCTGTCGGAATGGTCGCGTCCCGTTACGCCTGGGGTTGTACGACAGACATGCGGGCGGTGCAGAAACACGAAGCGCGTGCACTCCTGCCGCGGCTCGAGATGTTCTATTTCCGCGAGCCCGGTCAACTCGAACGTTGGGGAACGGCCAGATTCCACTATCACCTGAGGCTTCGCGCGGGCGCGCGACTCATGCGTCGACGTCTTCGCTCGCTGACGGGGGACGCGTGAACACCACGACCCCGTTCATGTCCGTCATCGTGCCCGTCTACCAGGGCGCGCGCGTACTGCCACGTTGCCTGAGCGCGCTGCGCGCGAGCGACATGCCGGAAGGCTCCTGGGAGCTCATCGTCGTCGACGACGCGAGCACGGACGCGACGGCGCTCATCGCGGCCGAATTCGCCGACGCCGTCGTGCGTCTTCCGGACCGGCCGAGAGGACCTGCCTACGCGCGTAATCGTGGCGTCGAGGTAGCGCGCGGCGAGATCGTCGTCTTCGTTGACGCGGACGTGTGCGTGCACGTGGATACGCTACGGCGCTTCACGAGTGTGTTCACGTATGAGCCGGATGTGAGTGCCGTTTTCGGCGCCTACGACACCGAGCCGGAGGCACCGCAACTCGTCTCGCAGTACCGCAACCTGCTCCATCACTTTGTCCACTGGCAGAGTGCCGGAGAGGCGGAGACATTCTGGGGAGGCTGTGGCGCAATTCGTCGGCAGGTCTTTCTCGAGGCCGGCCGCTACGACGAATGGTCCTATCCGCGTCCGCAGATCGAAGACGTTGAGCTGGGCCACAGAGTCCGAGCATTGGGCCATCGCATCCTGCTCCGTCCAGAAATCCAGTGCACGCACCTGAAACGGTGGACTCTGCGAGGTGTCGTGACTGGTGACTTCCGCGATCGCGGTGTGCCATGGACGCGCATGCTGATTCAGCAGGGGCTCGCGACGAAGTCGCGCACGCTCAACCTGCGCACGGTCGAGAAGTTGAATACGGTGCTCGTCTGGCTCTCGGTTCTGGCTCTGCTCGTCGCGGCGCTCTGGCGATCGTGGGTACCGGTCACCTGGGCGGGCGTTGCGTTTGGAATCGTGATCGTTCTCAACCGCGGGCTATACGGATTCTTCATCCGGACGCGTGGGATTCTGTTCGCGCTAGCCGTCGTGCCGCTTCACACGTTGTACTACATCAACAATGGGTTCGCTGTTCTCTACGGGTGGGCGCTGCATCACCTGTTCGGAGAGCCGACGCCTGACGCGACCACGCAAGCCTACGCCGAGATCGGCGTCGACATGTGGCCGCCGGTACCATCGAAAAAGCCAGAGGGAGGGCAGCGGTGACCGCCGCGAGCATCGCGGTGCACGGCTCGTTAGGCTACGCCTGTCCGCGGTGTGGGGGCGACCTCGCGGCGGAGCCGGAGTCCTACGAGTGTGCCCGATGCGACGCGCGCTTTCCCGTGGTTCTCGGCATTCCCGATTTCCGACTCTTCCCGGATCCCTGGATCGGCCTCGAGGACGATCGCGAGAAAGCGCGCAGGCTCGAGGAGCGCTCGCGCGGTGCGTCGCTCGAGGCGATGGTACAGGCATACTGGTCGATGACGCCTGGCACGCCGGCGGCGCAGGCCTCGCGGTTCGTGCATCACGTTATGCAGGCATACGCCAGGTCACACGAATGGGTCGAGCGTCTTGATGCCGCCAAAAAGCCACCGGCGGGCCCGTGGCTCGATGTGGGCACCGGGACAGGTGATCTGGCGTCGGTAGTCGCGTCGCGAGGCATTCGAGCCGTCGGCGTTGACATTGCCCTGCGATGGCTGGTCGTCGCACGCCGTCGCGCGGAGCTCGCTGGCGTCCCGGTCGACCTGGTCTGCTGCAACGCCGAACACCTGCCATTCGTCGACGGCGCGTTCGCGCGGGTCGTCTCGGTCGGAACGATCGAGCATTGCACTGACGCTAATCGCGTGCTCAGCGAATCACGCCGCGTTCTCGCGCCCGGCGGTGATCTGCAGGCTCGTACGGTCAATCGCTTCACCCTCATGACCGAGCCGCATGTCGGGGTCTGGGGTGTCGGCTTTGTGCCACGTCGGATGGCCGACCGGTACGTGCGTTGGCGCGGCGGTGGCGGCTACGCGCATCACCGGCCCCTCTCCGCGCGCGAGCTGCGAAGCGGGCTGCGACGCGCGGGATTCAGCGCCGTGCGCGTCGACGCGGCGCCATTGCTGCCGACAGAACGATCCCGGTTAGGCGGTCTGCAGTGGGCTGCGGGCGCGTACGAGCAGGCGCGACGCATTCCCGGTAGTCGAGACGCGCTTCGCTGGGCGGCGCCGCTGCTGGAAGCCAGTGGGGTGGCAGCATGAGCGCTCCGCGTATCTTCACGCCGGAGTACTACGCGCGCATGCGCGAGTTGGAAGCTGGCAGTTGGTGGAATGCCGCGATGCGCGATATCGCGGGAATGCTGCTGAACGACGTTCAGCTACCTTCAGCTGGCACCGTACTCGACGTGGGATGCGGTTCCGGCCAGACGTTGAGCTGGTTCAATCATCGGTTCGGAGCGTGGAGGACACTCGGCTGCGACATCTCGGCTGATGCCGTGACGGCCGCGCGGCGGCTGGGGTTCGAGATCACGATGGCATCCGCGCTCGAGCTCCCGTATCCCTCCGCCACAGCGGATGTCGTCATCTCGCTCGACGTGCTGCAGCACGTCCCACTTGGCGGTGGGGACGTGGCCGCGCTTCGCGAGATGTTGCGCGTCCTCAAACCTGGTGGGTGGCTGTTCGTTCGCACGAATGCACAGAGCTTCCCGGCGACCGCCGACGATCACGAGTTCCAGTTCCATCGCTTCGAGCCGGATGAGCTACAGCAAAAGCTGGCGACAGTCGGCTTCCACGTGCGTCGTCTGAGTCGCGTGAACGCTCTCCTCGGTCTGGCCGAGATTCCGCGTGAGCTCCGCGCGCGGCGCGTGCAATCGGCGGACTATCATGGCATTCTCGCGACGAGCAACGGTCATGGGTCATGGACGTCCGCGGCGAAGCGGGCGTGGGTCCGTCTCGAGGGGCGCGCGGTTCGGCGAGGCGTTAGGCTCCCTGCGGGGCGTACCATTATCGCCTTGTGCCAGGCGCCCGACAGTCGATGATCGACTTGCCCACGTGCGACCGGACGGAGATCCGAGCAGCGTGACCGCCATCGCGAGGTCTCGCGACAACGACGGCCCGGTTCCTGTCGCGCACCCGTTGGCGCGACGACTCGCGGTCGTGGGGCCTGAAGAAGAACTGTTGCTGCTCACCGCAGGCGGCGTCGCCAATGACGATGCCATTCGCGTCGCGGCCCGTGGTGCCATCAACTGGGCGCGGTTTCTTGGGCTCGCTCAGCTCGAGCGTGCGGTGCCCGTGATTTTCCCTCGTCTCCGAGCCCTGGTTGGTGACGTCCTCCCGACAACCGTGCTCGATCAGATGCGCCGAGTCGCGCTGGTATCGGATTTCGCGATGCTGCACCTCGAGACGCGGCTGCGTGAGTCGTTGAGCGTGCTGCATGGCGCCGGCGTCCGCGTGATGCTGCTCAAAGGTGCCGCGCTGGCGCGGACAGTGTATTCCGGCGTCCGACAGCGGCCGATGTCCGACCTCGACCTGCTGGTCGATGCCAGCAATGCGCGCCTCGCTCGGCGAGTGATGCTGTCCGCGGGATGGCGCGAGATAGTTGGTGGCATACCAGACAGCGTGTACGATCGCCATCACCACCTGCCTCCGCTTCACGACACGAGGTCGCCGGACCTGCAGCTTGAAATTCACACGGCGCTGTTTCAGGAGCGGCAGCCGTTCGCGTTCGACGCCCGCGACCTTTGGGCCTCTGCTCACCCGTTAGGCAAGGGATTCCCCGAGGCATACACGCCGGATGCGATTCACTCTCTTCTCCACGCCAACCTCCACTTCCTGTGGTCGCACCAGGGACGGTTCGGCGTCTGGCGAACCATGCGCGACATCGATGCGCTCACTCGAGGCGACGCCATCGACTGGGACGCATTCGTCAGAACCGCGAAAGCCAGTCGTGGCGCGACGGCGTGTTACTGGACGTTTCGAATCGCGACAGTGACTGCTGGTATTTCAATTCCCGACTCGGTGATCGCGGCTCTCCGTCCCCCACGAAGTCGCTACGTCCTTCGAGCCATCGAGCGACACTTCCTGAAGAACCTCTTCCCAGTCGAATTCGCGTGTCCTTCCGTCGCTCTGGATCACGCGCTGTGGGAGCTGGCGGTGATGCCCGGTTGGAGCGGACACGGAGAGGTCCGACCGTGGGACGAGGAACCCGACTTCGTGGTGCCGGGCGAGGCGTCGGAAGCCGTCCGCATTCTTCCGAAGAAGGAGCGAGTGCGCCGTCTGCTCGCCTCTCCTGGATACATCCGCACGCTGCTGCGCTCTCGTAGCTGACTCGCCGGGTCGAGAGATCGTGGCACTCGGAGTCTCGCGGCACAACACCACAACTATGGCGTATCGTCAACGGTTGTGTCGCGAGTGCGCAACTCTCCCGGAGAGACGTCGTGCCTGCTAGCGTAACTGCTGACGCGAAGTCTTCGCACGCGACGAGTTAGGCCCTGCGCGACCGTCGACCGCAATGCCAGTCTGCGGCACGCACGCTGCTATTACCGAGCCCGCGACGGGGCAGTCGCAACTCGCGTACTGAAGCTCCCAAATAGTCACAGTCGAGGCGGCCCGTCGGTCTGGTTCGTTCAGCACGCTCGTTCGGATCTGACGGTCAGCCAGCGCTGCTTACCAGCAGCGGTCCGTCTTTGTCTGCGCGACGCGGTGGCAAGGTGCACGCGTGATTCTAGCGTCGAGCGTCAATGAGTGGATTTGTCGCGATCGTTGATCCGAGCAAGCGGCTCCTCGCGGAGGCGAGCGTCGCGCGCATGCTCGGCGCGCTGGCGCCGCGCGGTGACCGCTCAGAGGTCAAGCGCGACGGCGAGTGCGTGCTTGCTGTCACTCGATTCGAGTGGGAGCTCGCCGACGGGTTTTCCGGACCGACTCTTCTCGTCACCGACGGCGACTTGAGCGTGGTCACGGACGCGACCGTCTACTACCGCGATGACCTCCTGCGATCACTCCACGCGGTGGGCGTGCGCCCAGCCGGTTCATCGGTCGCCCACTTCATCGCCGCGGCCTATCGTGCGTGGGGCAGTGATTGCACGAAGTATCTCGAAGGCGATTACTCGTTCGTTATCTACGACCATAAGCAGCGTCGAACGTTCGCCGCGCGCGACTTCCTGGGTCGTCGCCCGCTCTACTTCGTCGAGATCGGCGACGCCCTGTTGGTGTCGTCGTCGGTGCACGCGCTCGTGGCGCACCCGGCCTGTTCGACGGAGCTCGATGACGTCGCGCTCGCCCAGTCCGTTTGTGTGAGTCTATCCGGGGCCTCACGCACGCCATATCGCGCGGTGAGTGCGGTCCCGCCGGCCACGTGGCTCATCCGCGACGCGCTAGGGCACGCCCGGACGCACCAGTATTGGCGTCCCGACCTTAGCGACAGTGCAGACGCCGAGTCGTTCGATGCGGCGAGTGAACATCTCGGCGACCTGTTGGGCAACGCGATCGTGGAACGACGTGCGCTGGCCGGCCCCACGACGATCTGGTTGAGCGGCGGGTATGACTCGCCGGTGATGTTCGGCGTAGGCAATTCAGCGCTCGACCGTCTTGGTCTGGGTCGATTGGCCCCGGTGTCGTTCAGCTACCCTGTCGGCGATGCGGGCCGAGAGGACGAGTTGATCGCGGACATCACGAATTTCTGGGCAACACAGCCAACGTGGCTGTCGATCGATGACGTTCCGCTGCTCACCGACGCAGCAGCCAACGCTGCGCGTGCCGACGTTCCGTTCCAGCACGCCTTCGAGAACTGGCTTCGTGCGTTGTTAGGCGCCACCGCACGCGCGGGCTCGCGCGTCGCGCTCTATGGCGACGGTGGCGACCAGCTGTTCGCGGTGTCGACGGTGTTTCTCCGCGACCTGTTCGGTTCGCTGAAATGGCGCGAGTTGCGGCGTGAATGGCGGGCGTTCGGCGGGGGCGGGGCGCGAGCGCTGTGGGACTATGTCGCTCGACCTGTTGTTGCCGAGCGAGTGCGGGCGGTGCGAGGCAAGAGCGGGCCACAAACGTCGTTTCCGGATTGGGTCAGCCGTGAGTTCGTGGCGACGCATTCGTTGGAGCGGCTGGAGGCCGAAGCGGAAGCGGCGCTCGAAATGACCGAAGGAGGACAGGCGGCCACTGAGACGCGCCGGTCGCTTGGCAACCCAATGGTCACGCGCGTGGTCGCGGCTTTCTCGGGTCTCGGACTGGAGCACGGAGTGGAGCTCCGGGCGCCCTTGTTCGACCGGCGCATCGTCGAGTTCGCGCTGCGCCGTCCTCGTCGGGAACGCGCATCAGCGGGCGCTGTCAAACACTTGCTTCGACGCTGCGCGCGCGACGTCTTGCCGCCAAGTGTGCTGGCGCCCCGTAAGGCAAAGACCGGAGTGCTCACGGACTATTTCGCGCGGTCTTTTCGCGCTGATCCGAACGGGCTAGTGAGTGACGTTCTGACGCGATCCGTTCTTGCGCAGCGCGGCATTGTTGATGGTGCGGCAATGCAACAGGCGTGGCATCAATACAAGACTCACGGGGCCGGCGCGGGTGGATATTTGTTCCTGGCTTTTCAGATTGAACTTTGGCTTCATGCCCGTGTTCCTAACGCGGTAGTTACACCCGTAAATGCAGCGCAATGGCTCAGAGTGCCAGCGGCAGGGTTCGTGCAGTAACCACTGTCGGTGTGGTTCACCACGTCCGGCAGGCCGCGGGCTTGCACCTACGGCCACACCGGTCGTAATTTGCCGGGAATTCCCGGAAAAAACCTCTCTTGGGAGGGTTCATGTACCAGGCACCCAAACTCGAGCGTTTGGGCTCGTTCCGCGAGATCACTCTCGGCGGTGGCGAATTCAATCCCGGCGACGGAACGAACGCGTTTCATCGCTACTCGCCGAACGGCTAACGCTCTAGCGGCGGGGGAGGCTTTCACCTCCCCCGCCGGCTTTTTTTCCCACCTCGTCGCGCCCTAACAATTTCTGCGTTGCCCGGCGTCTCTCCCTTGCGAGACCACGCCATATTCGGTGGCTGCCTCCGATCGGAGCTTCCACTCCCCGAACTCCCGGTCATTGACGCCGCCGAGCCTGACTGGTTCTTCCATCGCGCGTCGACGCTCGTCCCGGCGTTGCAATACCTCGGGGAAGACCCAGTTGACGCCACCCTGCGGGTTCGGTGCAGCACAATCGCTGGCGGCTTTCGGTTGGATTTTGACGACACCGGAATCTTCGACATCACCGCTGCCGGCCGTGACATCGCCTGGACTGCCGGCAGTGCATCCGCCCTCGAGCTAGTACGCGCCGATCTCCTCGGCGGCGTGTTCTCGGTGGCGCTTCATCTGCAGGGCCTTCTCTGTCTGCATGGCAGTGCCGTCGCGGTTGCCGATACGGCTGTCGGGTTCCTCGCCAACAAAGGGGCGGGCAAGTCGACCCTCGCGACCGCCCTGTGCGCTGCAGGCGGAACGCTGATCACTGACGACATGCTTCCAGTCGACCCGAAGGCGCCTGTGATGGCGTGGCCATCAATGCCCGCCGTGCGTCTTCTTCACGACTCGGCGTCGCACCTTCGTTACGCCAGCGGGTCGACGCATCCGGTGACCAACAAATACCACGTGAACGAGCTCCCGTCGCACCAGGTCGAACGGCGTCGTCTTCGCGTTGGCGCCATTTACGAGCTCGCGCCGGTGCCTGCGGGTGCTGGGGTGCCAGCTGTGGAACGTATTCGGGTGACGGGCGCTGCGGCCGTTGGCACCCTGCTGCGTCATCATCGCGCAGGGAACGCCATCGGCAAGGCGGAGACGATGAACCTGTTCCTGCGCGCCAGCGACATCGTTCGCGCGGTGCCCGTGTACCGTCTCCAGGTGGCGCGGGATTTTGATCGCCTGCCCGACGTCGTGGATCAGATCCGGCAGTGGCATTCCGCAGCCATCTCTGTCGACGCCGCTGGATCGTACACGACGCTCCCGTGACCGCGATTGCCAGTACCGTCGCCTTCGCTCCCTCTGCCTCGACCAGCACCAACGCTGTAGTACTCGAGGGGCTGACGAAGTCGTTCACGAAGCAACGCGGGTGGCGCGCCGCGGTCAGTCGCAAAGCGCGCGAGTCGGTACGAGCGTTGTCGGACGTCTCCGTCGACATCCGTTCGGGCGAGTTCTTTGGACTGCTCGGTGAGAACGGAGCCGGAAAGACGACGCTGTTCAAGATGCTGGCGACGTTGGTGACTCCCGACGCCGGCACTGCCACGGTCAGCGGCTTCGACATTCTCAAGTCGCCGAATCGCGTGCGTGAGGTCCTTGCCCCAGTCATCGCCGACGAGCGCAGCCTGCACTGGCGTCTCTCCGCGCGGGAGAACATGCGACTCTTCGCCTCGCTGCACGACCTCCGCGGAGCTGAGGCGACCCGCCGGATCGACGAGCTGCTGAGCCTCGTCAATCTCGTCGATGCCGCGGATCGCCTGGTGAGTGGCTTTTCGTCCGGAATGAAGCAGCGGCTACTGGTCGCCAGAACGCTGTTGGCGCGCCCGAGCGTCCTTTTGCTCGATGAGCCCACTCGAAGTCTGGATCCGATCTCCGCCCGTTCGTTTCGACGGTTCCTGCGCGAAGACGTTGCGCTGGCGCAAGGCTGCACGGTCCTGCTCGCGACGCATAACGCGGAAGAGGCATTCGAGCTCTGCGACCGTGTCGGCGTTCTGCATCGCGGCAATCTCGTCGCCGTCGGACAGACTTCGGAGCTCGCCCGCGCGGTCGGCGAGGACCGGTTCGCGCTGTGGATTCGCCCGGCTGATCAATCCGCGATCGATGCGCTGATTGGCCGCGGCGTCATCAGGGACGCGAAAGCGTTCGGCGACGCCGAGGAAGGGTGGTCACGCATCGAATGCGATTTGCGCGGTGGGCTGGACGGTGCCGCCGAAGCAATCGCGTTTCTCGCGAAGGCGGGAGTGAGCGTCGGACGGTGTGAGCCCGTGAAGCTGTCCCTCGCGGATCTTCTCGAGCGCGTGCTGGCGCGCCACGTCGATGCATAAAGTCTGGGCGCTCATTCGCTCCAACTGGCTCGCCGCATCCAGCTACAAGCTCGGCTTCATCTTTTCGTTCGGGTCGTTGATTCTGAGCGTGATACCGATCTTCTTCATCACGCGCGCGCTCCAGACCACCATGGCGGACGTGATCCGCGGACAGGGCGATCAGTATTTCGCGTTCCTGGTCGTCGGGCTGATCTCGCTCAACGTCGTCTCGTCCACGGTCTATGCGTTGCCCGGAGGACTCCAGACCGCGACATCCACCGGGACGCTCGAAGCGCTACTCGCCACGCCGACATCGGTCACCGCGCTGCTCCTCGGTCTATCCGGCTACGAGGTGCTCTTTACGGTGCTGCGGAGCGCAGTCATGCTGGTCGCCGCGGCTGCCATGGGAGCGCGTGTCGAGTGGCATCAACTCGGGGCGAGCTTGCCGATCGTGGCGCTCATCGTGGTCGCGCACTTGCCGATCGCCATCATCACCGCGGCGATGGTGCTCGCCTTCCGGACCCGCGGGCCGCTCGCGCAGCTCGTCCTGATGGCGTCGACGTTTCTCGGAGGCGTGTACTATCCCACGACGGTGACGGGGATCCCGGCGCCGATCAAGGCCATTTCCGCGTTCATCCCGCTGACGTACGGCCTCACGGCGCTACGCGCGGTGCTGTTGGAAGGGAACTCGATCACCACCGTCTGGCGCGAGCTCTCGATTCTCAGCGCGTTCACGGTGGTCGCGCTCATCGCCAGCGCTATTGGCTTCCGGGCCGCGCTCCGCTACGCCCGCAAGGTAGGAAATCTCGCGCAGTATTGAGCCGGTGGTGCCGGCCTAACGTGGCGGCTCACGTCGACGACTCTCTGGCAGTCCGACGGCGCGGCCGGGATTGAAGAGTGGCTTGTCCACCTCGGCGAACGGCGCGCGAACCAGCATGATGCGATCGAGCATGACGCCGTCGTGGTGCATCCAGACGTTGAGCACATGTGGGCCCGGCTCCACGATGTTCAGCACCGCGAGCGTAGTATCCGCCATCTGGAACTGAGCGTCCCACTCGAACGCATCGCGCGCCCAGCCCCACTGCGCTACGGGAAACCGGCCTAGTCTATCGGCGAGCCTCACCTCTTCGTTGTCGAGCCCGACGTGAATGCTGCCGCTGGCGGTATCCGCGCCCGCTCCACGAGCGTACACGGCATAGGTTCCGGGCTGGTCGATCCAGATGTTGTATCTGAGCTCTGGCGCGATCGCGCGAAATCTTCCCGGCTCGGTGGTCGTGCCGCGCCTGGGACCTGCCACGACGTAGCCGTCACCAGAAAACCCCGCGAGGTCTCGCGCGACGGCCCAGCTCTGGCCTCCGCGCGGCGTGTTGCTCACGAAATGCTCGGCCTCGATGGTCAGCTTGTCTCCATCTTCGGCGAACTGTGCCTCGGGTGCAATGACGTTGACCCGCACACCTCTCGGGTGGCTCACCGACGTGCTTGTGCGCACCGTGAGCTCGAAGCTGAGATCGGCGACTGTGGTAGCAACGAACGATGCCCTCTCCGCGGTGTCCGATGTCAGCCTAACGCGTGGCCCGTCCACCTGCCGCCATTGGAACCGGAGCGCCTGGCCCGCTGCCGCGTAGCTCGCCGTCCCATCCAGCATCACTGTGTCGCCAACGACGTGCGTGGTCGTGAATCCTGGGTGCGCGATGGGCGTCTCATTCGCGTCAGTGCGCTTGAGCAAGCGTCGCGCATTGCCGTGGTAGTACTTCACCATCACACTGTCCGGCAGCGGCCACTTCTCCGTGAAGGGAAGGAACATGTCCAGGCGCTGCCGATACGATTTGAGCCACCGGAAGGTGTTCTCCATGTAGTCGGTGCCGAACATGATCTGGTCCTGATATCGCTCGAAGAACGACAGCTCCGCAGAGTCGAGCGTCGCGAACTCGACCTTCGGCTGATGGGCGCCACCCTCCGTATACATGTTCGGGTACTTCTCGAGAATCTCTTCGAGGTAGGTGCGATCGCCGGCGGTTCCCGCCCAGTGCGCCCCGATCAACTTGAGGCGAGGGTGCTTCCGCAGCACACGCTCGCGCTGGAGCATCAGCGTCTCCCACCGCACGTTCTTGTTTGCCCCGTTAGGCGCCTGGTGCTCGCCTTTGTACGCCCCGCCCAGGTGGACGAGCACAGGCACGCCCAGTCGCTCGGCCGTACTCCATAGCGGGTCGTACGCCGGGCTGTCGAAGGGGACGAGCGTTCCCGCGGTGTCTCGCGTCCAGTAGCTGACGTCACCAGCGCCTGCCTGGTCCTTGATCTTGAGCCCGACGGCGCCGCGGCGCACAGCGTCTTCGAGCAGGCCGGCGATCCAGGTTGGGTAGTCAGGCCGCTCGCTTCCGATGAAGACGTCGTTATCGTCGTCGATCGGAACGTTGGCGAACAGCTTGAACCGCGCGGTGTCGGGGTACAGCGCGATCCGCTGGCTTACGCGATCGCCGAAAATGCCATTTTCGAGCGAATGGTCCGGCGCCTTGAAGTCGACGACGAGCTCCACGTGCATCTCGTTCATCGTCCGCGTGAGCTCGTCGAAGTTCGGGCGCTTTCCGGGCCACGTCTCGACGCCGCCCAGGTGCGTGTGAATGTCGATGATGGAGAATCGCGGCGGTGGTGCGTGCGGCGGTGCGGCATCTCGGCACCCGCCGAACACGGTGCCGAGTAGGCAAGCCGCCGCCGTCACGGCCGGCCTAACGCGGAACGTCCGGCGCGTCATCGCGGACGCGCCGACGCCGGAGCCTGCCACGGCCGCAGTATCCACCTGCGCTCGTCGGGGCGAAGACACAGGAACGCGATCCCGCACGCGGCGAGATAGGCGGCCACCCTCCACGCGATCGCGGGCCCGCCGGCGTGCGGCACCCACCATCCGCCGGCGGCGATTGCTGACAACGCGAGTGCGAGCGGCCAGAGCGGTAGGAAGAGTTGGCGAGCGCGGTGCTTACGGAGCAAGCGTGTCGCCGTCGCCAGGAGAATGACCGAGTTGCCGACGAGAAACGCGACGCCGACGCCGACGCCACCCATGCCTGTCACAAGCCAGCGCGCAAGCGCGATCGTGATCAATTGACCGCTGACCGTGCTGGCGAGGAATCCGGAAATGTCATCGAACCCGATCAGGAGTGCCTGATAGACGCCCGCAATCAGCAGCACGGCTTCCGCGAGCACGAACACGGTCACGAGCGGAATCGCGTCCAGGAACCGGGCCGAATACAGCAGCGTGAGCCACTGCGCCGGGAAGAGAACGATGCCGAGCGTAGAGAGGACCACGAGCACGATCAGAATGCGCAGATACTCCGCGACTGCCGCGATCCGATCGGTCTTCGGAGTAGTACGGTTCACGAGCGGCGTCAGATAAAGCCCGTTCGCCTGGTTCAAGACGAGCCGTATGGATACTCCGATTCCGTACGCGGCCGCCACGAATCCGGCCTCGATGGCGCCGTGCGTGGACAGCAGCATCGATCGCGCGAGGAGATACGCGAACGGAGACGTGAGTGCCAGGACGTACATCGCCGACGCGAACGTCGTGAGTCCGGGTTGCGAACGGAGCGCACGGACTGCCGACGCCGTGTTCAGGTTCGTCGGTAGTCCGAGGCCGAGCGATCGCGCGAGGTACCACTGCATCCCCGCGATCGTGATGACGAGCACGATCGCGTTGGCGACGTACAGGCCGACGAGTCCATTGCTCCGCACACCGATGGCCGCGCCGCCAACGGTCAGGACGGCGCCCAGGAACGCCGCGATCGCCGATTCGCGGTGACGTTCGAGCGCGGCCATCGCATTGCGAAGCAACGGTGCGATCGCGAATGCGGGCACTCCCATCAGTGCCACCATCAAGACGGATCGATATCCAGCTAGCCCCTCTCCGAAAAACGACGGCCACGCGCTGGCGATGCCGGTACCGATCGCCGCTGCCACGATGGAGGCAAGCACGAGCAGCATAACGAGTGCGTCGTAGATGCTGCGCGTTTCCTCCGCGCCACCATCGCGGGCTCGCGCAAGGAACTTGAGGCCCACGAACGGAATGCTGAGCGATCCGAGCTGCGCGACGAGCGATACCACCTGATCGATGACGCTCGCAACGCCCACGCCGGCGGGCCCGAGGAGCACAGCGAGCACCTTCGTGCGCGCGAGCCCGGCCAGCATGGTGAATGCCTGAATGCCACCTAGCGCGAGAATCGCCTGGAGGGGGCGGAATGCAGGCGTCGGAACCGGATCAGCCGCCTGGGGCGCGCTTACCCCCATAAGTGCGCGAGCCCGCGCTCTCGCACATGATCTTCAATGTCGCCGATGAAGCGATCCGCGAACGCGTCCGGTGAGAACTGACAAAACTGGGCCGACGCGAGGTAGTCACGTCCGGCGACGCGCATCTGTTCGTACTCCGCGTCGCTGATCGAGTCGAGGTAGCGCTGCATTTCGTGGTAGTCGGCGAAGCGCCGCGCATCGATGTAGCAATTTGGGTCCACGGCCTCGCCGATGTCTGGTGCCCCCAGGTAGATCGGCACGACTCCGGCATACAGGCAGTCGAACAGCTTTTCCGTGATCCAGCCATCGAGAATCATGTTCTCGTAGCAGATCGCGAATCGATAGCGGCTCATGGCCTCGTGCTTGTCATCGACGGGACCGCGCCATGTCTGCCGTACCGCGTCGCCGAACTCGGCCTCCATTTCGCCGAGCCCATTCTCCCACAGGCGGCCCCAGAGATCGATGCCGCCATTCGCCGCGAAATGTTTGAGCGCGCGGAGCCGCTCGGTGTACAACTCTCCCGCCGCGAGCACCGCCCGCTTGTTGCTGTTCACGATGATGATGCCGCGCCGATCACGGCGGCTCCAGTGCGGCTCGATCGTGTGGTCGAACGGCATCGGGATTCGGAATGGGCGCAGCGTCGGCACGTTAGGCACGAACGGGCGCAGCTGGTCGGCGCTCGTCCACGAGTAGATCGTCCGGAAATGGTGGGCGAGCTCCGGCGTCGCTTCGTACATGGCAGGATCGACGACGACGACCTCGAAAAGATAGAACGCGTTGATCAGCACGTCGTCGCGCTTGAGCAGCGGCTGGTACCCGTCGTGGACGCCGAACGACACATACACATTGGCGCCGGTGCGTGCGGTGGATGACTTGTTCGCGTCTGCGAGATAATCCGCGGTATCGATCGTCACGCCATGCGACGCGAGACGCTCTCTGAGGCGAAGCCACGGCAGCAGCGCACCGTCGCGATTGAACCGTGAGTGCGGATCGAACAGCTGATTGCCGTAGAAATGCCGCGTGAACGGGTCGACGAATACGCGGATGCTGGGAGAGCGTCCATTCGCGCGCGGCGCGGTCGTACTCGCACCCGCTGTGTAGCCGTTGGCGGTTGCGCCGTTCAATGCAAGAGCGCCGAGCGACTGTGCAGCGGACGTCGACGGCGGAGCGAGATCTCCGGGAGGGAAGCGGCGGAAGCGCGCAAAATGGACGAGCCGGCGCGCTGTCCTGTTCGTGCCACTCGCCGCGGCAACCCGCACGAGAGTGCGAAGCGCGAGCACTCGCACGACCTGCCCTCGACGCGACGAGCGAAGCAACGGTCGCACGAACGAGCTGTTGAGCAGCCCGAGCGCTTTGAGCCGGTCGCCTAACACATACGCGTTCGCCGCGCGCTCTGCCTCATCGCGCACGCGCCAGACGCGATACGACGTCAGCGCCTCGGCGCTGACGAGCGCACGGATGCCGGGGCGGGACAGATGCCGGTCCATGGCCACGAAATACATCTCCGGTTCCGTGCGCATGCGCTCGTACTGCTTGGACCACTGCGCCGTGTAGTGGCGGTATCCCATCAGGTACTCGTGAACGAGACCGATACGCCACTTGATCGACAATCGCGTCCACATGTCGAGGTCCGCCGCAATGCCGAAGCCCGACTGATCGAACCCGCCGACCGAGTCGAACGCCGCGCGTCTGAACATCACCGACGGCGTGCGCAGAAACGTGTTCTTGTGACGCAGCAAGCTCTCGGCGAGGAGCGCAGCGTCGAACAGGCGCGTGTCACGCAGCTTTGGCGGTAGCTGCAGTCGGCCGTACCCCCGCCCGGACTCATCGATGAATCGGTCGAGGCAGAACACCGCGCCAGCGTCCTGGTGTTCGAGCAGGAACGCCAGCTCGCGTTCGACGATCCTCGAATCGTAGACGTCGTCCGCGTGATAGATCGCGACGTATTCGCCACGACTCTCGCCGACGGCGCGGTTCATCGCTCCATACCCGCCGAGCGTCTGCTCGTTGCGCAGATAGCGCACGCGCGGGTCTCCTGTGCCTTGGGCGATCCTCGGCGTCGCGTCGGTCGAGGCATCGTCGCACACGATCACTTCGATCGCGTTATGCGACTGCGCGCATACCGATGCGAGCGCCTCCGCGAGGAAGCGCTCGGCGTTATAGGCCGGGACGACGATGGAGACCAGCGGAGAAGTTGGGGTCATGCGCAGCTGTGAGCCTGACGAGCGACGGGCGGCCGCGCGCAACGGCCAGTTCCATGCCCTCGCCCGGGCTCGCTCGAAACGGCGCTATGTGACTGGGCACACGTTCGCGAAGCAACGAATGTTACAGAGGGGCGTGGGCTGTTGCGATATTGCAACGATGTGTGCTTCGTGTGCTTCGAACCCCGGTGCCGCCACAGCCCGGAGCCGGCGTGCGAGACTGCTCAGCCGTGCACGCATCTTGCCCGCCGGAGGCCCAGTTGCAGGTCGCCGGCATGGACGAGCGGCCGCGTACATTTCTCGAAGTCCCTGCGGCCGTCCGGTGCACAGGGTCGTCATCCATTGGAGCGAGCATCAATGAAACGAGCGGTCGTGTGCGGAGCAGGCGGCTTCATTGCAGGCCACCTCGTCAAGCGCCTCAAGCGCGACGGTTACTGGGTCCGCGGCGTCGATATCAAGGAGCCCGACTTCGCACCCACCGCGGCGGACGAGTTCCGCCTCCTCGATCTGCGTGATATAGCCCAGTGCCGCGACGCCGTTTCTCCTGATGATGGATGCCCGATCGACGAGGTCTACCAACTCGCCGCCGAGATGGGTGGAATGGGGTTCATCAGCACGGCCGAGTGCGAGATCATGCGGAACAGCGCTCTCATCAACGTCAACATGCCGCAGGCAGCCGCCGAGGCGCGCGTTCAGCGCTACTTCCTGTCATCGTCGGTGTGCGTCTACCGCGACATGGCCATAGGCGAAGCCGAGATGACCGAAGACGAGGCGTATCCGGCGCACCCGGACAATGAGTACGGGTGGGAGAAGCTTTTCGCCGAGCGCGTCGCTCTGGCCTACGGACGCCGCTATGGCACCGCGGTTCGTGTCGCGCGATTCCAGAACTGCTACGGGCCCGAGGGCACCTGGACCGGTGGACGCGAGAAAGCACCGGCGGCGATCTGTCGCAAGGTTGCTGAGGCGGAGGACGGCGGCTTCGTTGAGGTCTGGGGGGACGGCACGGCCGTTCGCTCCTGCACAATTCCGGCAAGCGCGGCAGCCGGCAAGAAGATCACGACGATCGAAGGGCTCTCGGCCGACGTGACGCATCCGGTGCAGCGCGCCTGGATCGAAACCGATGTCGTGCAGTGCGGCTATTGCCAGTCCGGGCAGGTCATGGCGGCGGCGGCGCTGCTCGCGCAGAAGCCGAAGCCGACCGACGCCGAAATCGACACCGCAATGTCCGGCAACATCTGCCGCTGCGGAACCTATCAGCGCATCCGCA